>Ga0156014_1090_pt1 | contig 18037 bp, 16 predicted proteins | sample RifCSPlowO2_02_FD_107668 | JGI IMG/M metagenome (GOLD analysis project Ga0156014, IMG submission 107668) | Rhodocyclales bacterium RIFCSPLOWO2_02_FULL_63_24 | reverse complement strand
GGCCAACTCCTCGTCTCGGGATGGATATGCGACAGCATAATACATGTATCGTTATTTATGTGTTCCAATACTAGCGCCCCCCGTTCAGCGGCCCAGGAAACGCGCTGGCCGCTTTTCGAGAAACGCCGCCAGCCCTTCGGCGTAATCCTGCGTGTCGAGGAAAGCGAACGAGGCGCGCTTTTCCTCCAGACTCAAGGGCCGATCTTCGAGCAGCCGGGCAATCCATTGCTTGTGCCAGCGCGCCACCAGCGGCGCACCCGCGGCGATGCGCCGTGCCGTGGCCAGCGCTTCCTCCTCTACCGCGTCGTCCGCCACCACCCGCGTCAGCAGGCCCTTGGCATAGGCCTCGGCCGCATTCAGCAGACGCCCTTCGAGCAGGATTTCCTTCGCCACGGCGGGGCCGGCCAGCCGCAGCAGACCCGCCAGTTCGCCGGGATACATCGAGAAACCCAGCTTCATGATCGGCGCGCCGAAGCGCGCCCCTGCGCCGGCGATGCGCAGATCGCAAGCGCAGGCGATTTCCAGTCCGCCGCCGACACAGGGGCCGAGGATCGCGGCAACCGTCGGCTGCGGGCAGGACTCGATGGCGGCCAGCGCCTCCCCCACTGCCTCGTGATAAGCCAGTGCCAGATCGACATTGGCGCGCGCGCTGCGGAACTCCTCAAGGTCGCCGCCGGCGGCGAAGACCACGCCTTCGCCGCGCAGGATGATGCAGCGCAGGGAGTCATCGGCGGCGAGTTCGCCCATGACTTCGCGCAGTCGCCGCCACATCGCGGCATTCAGCGCATTCAGCTTGTCGGGGTTGAACAGGGTGACGGTGGCGATGCCGGCCCCCGAAGGGGAATCTCCGGCACGCAGAGCGCCGCCGTCGCGCTCGCAGAGGATGTTGCCCGCCAGCGCAGCTGAATCCCCGGCACGCCGAGCGCCCTCCGATTCGATTTTGTCTTTTTTCATCAGTCGTGCATCTGGCGACAGTGGCTTTCGCGGGCAAAGATCAGAATGACGGCGGCAATCGCCATGGCGACCAACATCAGGGTAAAGCCGGCACGATAACCTGCGGCGTCGTAAATCCGCACCCCGGCGGCAAGTGCGCCGTCCCAGCGCCGGTCGAGCATCCAGCCCACCGCCGGCTGCAGCAGCATGCCGCCCAGCAGCGGCCCCATATTGCAGAAGCCCGAGGCGGTGCCGACCAGGCGCAGCGGCACCGACTCTTTGGCCCAGGCGAAGCCGATGATGATGTTGCCCGAGGCGAAACCGGTCGGCACCAGCAACACGACGATCGCCCACAGCGGCAACGGCAGGAAGACGATCGCCATCCAGCCCAGCAGGGCCACGCCCGAGGCCGCCAGATAGAGCGGCTTGCGCCGGCCCATGCGTTCCGACCAGCTGCCGAGCATGGGTCCGCCCAGCGCCCAGGCCACCAGCAGGGTCGAGGTGATCGCCGCAGCGGCCTTGGGGTCCAGCCCATGCACCTGTCTTAGATACGGCACGCCCCAGAGTCCGGCGAAGGTCAGCACCGCGCCACTGAAGCCGATCGGCACCGCCGTCAGAATCCACACGTTGCGGAAGGACAGCACTTCCATCAGGCCGCGCAGCACCGGGGCCCCCGCATGCGACCCGTGGACGCCCTGAAAGTGGCTGGCATAGCCGCGCTGCGCCGGATCGTCGCGCACGCGCAGCCAGGTAGCGACGCACAGCAGCGCCGTCAGCGCTGCGGAAACACCCATCACCGGGCGCCAGCCGAAGGCCTCGACCAGAAAGCGCAGCGGCACCCCCGCCACCACGCCGCCGACCACGCCCATCAAGAGCGCCATGCCCGAGGCCAGTGCGTACTGCTTGGGCGCGAACCAGTGGCTGGCCAACTTGAGCATCGAAACGAAAGCCACCGCCACCGAGGCGCCAATTAGCAGGCGCCCCATGTTGGCCCAGAAAATGGTCGGCGCGAAGGCGAACAGCGCCGTACCCAGCGCCGCCACACCGGCGCCGACTGTCAGCAGCCGGCGCGGACCCCAGCGGTCGGCGATCATCCCGGTCGGGATCTGCATCGCCACGTAGGAATAGAAATAGAAAGCGGAGAGGTTGCCCAGCGCCGCGCCGCCGATGGCGAATTCGGTCATCAACTGGTCGGTGATCACCGCCGGCGCCACGCGCAGGTAGAAGCCGATCAGGTAGAGCAGCGCGCCGAGGCCCCAGACGGTCCAGGCCAATGAGGCCGGCGGAAACATGAGCTTTCCCCCCGGCCCCCTTTCCGGGAAAGGGGGTGACTGAGCTTGGTCCGCTGCCGCGGACTTTGGTGCAGGAACGCTCATGCCGGAAAGGTCTCCGCCCACCACAGCCGCGCCTTCAAGCCCCAGGTCGTGGCATAACCGACCACGCGAAAGCGGATATTGCCGGCGCCATCGACGACGAAATGCGTCGGCACGCCGCGCACGCGCCAGTTGGCCGCATGGCGGCCGTCGGCGTCGACCAGCGCCGGCAAGTCGATGCCGCGCTCCTTGAGATGCTTCGTCACCGTTGCCGCGTCGCCGGACTGCATCGCCACCGAGATCACGCGGTGATCCTGCGCCACGGCAACGATATTGCCCTCTTCCGCCGAGCACACCGGACACCATGTGGCCCAGAACGCCACCAGCGTCGCCGTGTCGCCAGCGCCAGCGCCCTGCGTCCCTTCGGGAACTCTTACTTGGCTACCGTCGGTGCGCATCCCTAAGAGCGGCGGCGCCACGCCCTCAGGCAGGCCGCGCGTCTGCCAGTACTGGGCGCCGAGGATGACGACGACGAACAGGGCCGCTTCAAGCAGGCGGCGTTGCCAGCGTTTTTGGGGAAGCAGGGTTTTCAGCTTGGACGAAAGATTCATCGCCCAATCTTAACGGACGCGACCGCCTTGCGGCGAAGCACTGCCAGGACCGCATTGGCGCCCCCGATTCGATGCCTATAGAATCCGGCGATTCCTCGCGCGACCCCACCGACCATGTCCATCGGCAAACTGACCCTGTCCCGCCTCGAAGGCCTGTTGCTGACAGCCTGCGACGACCTGCGCGGCAACATGGATGCCAGCGAGTACAAGGAATACATCTTCGGCATGCTCTTCCTCAAGCGCGCCAGCGACCTGTTCGACCAGCGCCGCGCCGAAATCCGCAAACAGGGCAAGGCCGACGGTCTCACCGAAGTCGACATCGCAGCCCTGCTCGAAGACGAGGACCAGTATTCCGGCAAGTATTTCTACGTCCCGCCGCGCGCCCGCTGGAACAGCCCATGGGTCGAGCAGACAACCGACAAGGAAGGCAAGCCGGTCGAAGTCCATCACCCGGCGCTGAAGCACACCAAGGAAAATGTCGGCTCCATGCTCAACAAGGCGCTGGAGGCGCTCGAAGACCACAACGCCGACGCCTTGCAGGATGTGCTGAAGGGCAACATCAACTTCAACCGCAAGATCGGCCAGCACACGCTGGATGACGACACCCTGGTCAACTTCATCCAGAACTTCGAGAAGATTCCGCTGCACGACGACGACTTCGAATTTCCCGACCTGCTCGGCGCCGCCTACGAATGGCTGATCAAGTATTTCGCCGACTCCGCCGGCAAGAAGGCCGGCGAGTTCTATACCCCGGTCGAGGTGGTGCGCATCTGCGTCGAAATCTGCGACCCCCATGAAAAGATGAGCGTCTACGACCCGACGGTCGGCTCGGGCGGCATGCTGATCCAGGCCCGCGACTACGTCCGCGAATGCGGCGGCGACCCCGGCGAGCTGTCACTCTTCGGCCAGGAAAAGATGGGCACCACCTGGTCCATCTGCAAGATGAACATGCTGCTGCACGGCATCTCCCACGCCGACATCCGCCAGCAGGACACCATTCGCGAACCGCAACACCAGGCCGAGGCCGGCCAGTTGCGGCGCTTCGACCGCGTGCTGGCCAATCCGCCCTTCAGCCAGAACTACATCAAGAAGGAAATCAAGTTCCCCGGCCGCTTCCCGGTCTTCATGCCCGAGAAGGGCAAGAAGGCGGACCTGATGTTCGTCCAGCACATGCTGTCCGTGCTCAAGGCCGACGGCCGGCTCGCCACCGTGATGCCCCACGGCGTGCTGTTCCGTGGTGGCGAGGAACGCGAGGCGCGGCGCCACTTCATCGACAAGGGCTATCTCGAAGCCGTGATCGGCCTGCCCAGCAACCTGTTCTATGGCACCGGCATCCCCGCCTGCATCCTGGTGCTGAACAAGGCCGGCGCCGCCGAGCGCGCGGGTGCCAACGGAAGTGTGCTGTTCATCAACGCCGACCGCGAATACCGCGAAGGCAAGGCGCAGAATCATCTGCGCCCGGAAGACATCGACAAGATCGTCCATGCCTACCGTGCCGGCGGCGACATCCCCGCCTATGCGCGCCGTGTCGCCAGCGCCGACATTGCCGCCGAAGACTACAACTGCAACATCCGCCGCTACGTCGACAACGCCCCGCCACCCGAACCCCACGACGTGCGCGCCCATCTTCACGGCGGCGTGCCGGTGACCGAAATCGACGCCCTAGCCCACTTCTGGCAGAACTACCCCGGCCTGCGCGAAGACTGCTTCGTGCCGCGCCCCCATACCCGTCCCCGTCATTCCGGCGAAAGCCGGAATCCAGACGTCCCCTACGCGGACTTTTCCGAAGCCCTGCAAGACAAACGCGCCATCGCCGCGCAAGTGAACAACCACCCCGGCGTACTCCAACGCCAGGCCGACTTCATGGCGACGCTCGAAATCTGGTGGCAACAACACTTGCCCATCGTCGAAGCCCTGGCCCCCGATCCGCAAAACCAGGACGCCGCCACGCGCAACGTCTATGCCCTGCGCAGCACCCTGCTCGACAGCATCGAGCGCAGCTTCGCCGATCAGCACCTGCTGACCCGCTACCAGGTGCGCGGCGCCTTCGCCAACTGGTACCAGCAGCTCGCGGCCGACTTCAAATCCATCGCCGCCAGCGGCTGGGGGCCGGAACTGATCCCCGACGAAGACATCCTGCAAAGCCAGTTCCCGCAAGTGCTGGCCGAACTGGAACAGCAGCACGCGCGCCTGGCCGAACTGCAAGCCCTGTTCGCCGCCGCCGGCGAGGAGGACTTCGAGGACTCCGATGACACCGGCGTGCTGCCCGCCGAACAGGTCAAGGCGCTGAAGGCGGAACTCAAGGAAGCCAGAGGCAGCATGAAGCTCGCCAAGCGCGACCGCAGCTTCGGCGACTGGGACAGCTACCGCATCGAAGCCGAGCGTATCGAGGCGCAACTGGCGCGGCACAAGGCGCTGGAAGATGAAGCGAAGACATTGAAGGCCGCGATCAAATCCACCGCCGCGAAGAAGGACGAACTGGTCGAACAGGCGCGTCTGAAAATCGGCAACGACGAAGCGCGCCAGGTCATCGTCGAACGCCTGGGCCAGGTGCTGTTCGCCAACTATCGCAGCTACCTGCGCGCCGACCAGCGCGCCTGTGTCAACGCGATCGAGAAGCTGTGGAGCAAGTACGCGGTGACGGCGAAGCAGATCGAAGCCGAGCGAGATAGTGCGGCGGCGGGGTTGAAGCGGTATCTGGTGGAGCTGGGGTATGAATGAAGTCATACCTAACGGCTGGAGCACATCAACCTTGGGTAGCTTGGCGGAGGTCGCGATTGGCGGTACGCCATCAAGAGATATTGGAAGTTACTGGGCATCCGACAACAGCGAGGTCGGTTTCCCTTGGGTTGCAATTGCAGACTTAAAGAGCCGTTTCGTCGATGAAACCAAAGAACGAATTACGGAGTCCGGAGTACTTCGTTCGAATGTAAAGCTTGTTCGGCGTGGCACGGTTCTCATGAGCTTCAAACTCTCACTTGGGCGCGTTGCTTATGCTGGTATGGACTTGTACACCAATGAAGCCATCGCAGCATTCAAGACGACCGATGAGATTGACGATGACTACTTGTTTTACATTTTGCCGGAAGTCGTTTAAAGAGTAGCAACAGACACGGCGATCAAAGGAGCAACCCTTAACAAGGAGTCGCTGCGATCGTTGCGGCTCAGCTATCCCTCGCGGTCAGAGCAACAGAAAATCGTTACCATCCTCACCAGCATCGACACGGCGATTGAAAAGACCGAAGCGCTGATCGAGAAATACCAGCAGATCAAAGCCGGGCTGATGCACGACCTGTTCACCCGTGGCGTCCTTCCCAACGGCCAACTCCGCCCTTTGGCGGCTTCGATAGAAACCAAACATGGAACGCTGCCTCGCGGCTGGCGTATCGGCTCGCTCCTCGAAGCAACTGATCCGGCACGGCAACCAATTCTCACGGGGCCGTTCGGTGCCGATCTTAGCAATAATGACTTCGTAGACGAAGGTGTTGCCGTGCTACGAATTGGTAACGTGCAGCAAGGGCATCTGGATCTGACTGACCTGTTGTTCGTTAGCGAATGGAAAGCCCGGTCTTTGGCACGATATAAAGTCAAGCCAGGCGATCTTTTGTTCGCTCGCCAAGGGGCCACAACAGGTCGCAATGCGTTGGCGAACGTGGAGGTCGATGGGTGCCTTATCAACTATCACATCATCCGTGTTGCCCTCGATCACGAGCGCTGCTCGCCCATTTTTATTGAAGCAGGATTCAGTAGCGAAATTGTCAAGCGGCAAGTAGAACGCGATAAGGGACGGGGAACGAGGGAGGGAATCAACACCGCACAGTTGACGGGATTGGCTTTTCCGCTTGCTCCTATTGACGAACAGCGCCGAATTGCCAATATTCTTGAGACGCACGGAAGAACACAGCGCGCAGCTCAACTTGAACTCCAAAAACTTCGCCGTCAAAAGCTCGGCCTCATGCAAGACCTCCTGACCGGCAAAGTCCCGGTCCCGAGTTAGTGGAAGGGATAACGTGAATGCGCGACATCAAGAATCAAAAGCTCTTGTATCACCTCACCAGTGTCAACAACATTTCAGGAATTCTTGCGAGCGGCCTTAGGCCGCGCGCACATCTGACCGATTTCGAGGACGTAGCCGACCAAGAAATAATTGCTGGCCGACAAGCGCTTGGCTTAGAAAACTTTGTCCCCTTCCACTGGTTTTCGGGCAATCCCTTCGATGGCCGCGTTCAAGTGGATCGGCGTGATGAGCTTTTTGTACTAATCACAGTGCGTAGGCAACTGGCTGAGCAACAAAACTGGCAAGTTATCCCTTTTCACCCTTTGGCTACCGAGAACATCAGATTACTGAACTACAGGGAAGGCGTCGCCGCGATCGACTGGGAAACAATGAACCAGCGCGAATATCACGATCCGAAGTGCAAGAGCATATGCATGGCTGAATGCCTTGCACCTGCCCCCGTCGCCCCAAGCGACTTTTTCAAAATATATGTTCCCAGCGACGACATCGCCAAAGATGTTCGTGCCGCGATGAAGGACCTGAATGTATGGGTTGAGGTCGACGTCAACGAGCACATGTTTGTGAAATGAGCTACACGAACCTGAACCCGGAAAAGGCCCTGATATGGCGCATTGTCCATCGGGACAACGTGCCCTGGATTCTGGACAATGGGGTCCATTGCCGGAACTCAACGGTCTACGATCCAAACTATGTGGAGATTGGCAATCCCGACCTTATCGACAAGCGGGCCCATCGGGACGTCCGGGTGGGTCCCGGTGGAACCCTTAGCGATTACGTGCCCTTTTATTTCACCCCCTTCTCGCCGATGATGTACAACATCAAGACGGGGTACGGAGGAATACGCAAGCGCAGCAATGAGGAGATCGTGATTTTGGTATCCAGTCTTCATCGTGTGCACAAGATGGGCTTGCCTTGTGTCTTTACTGATAGACATGCTTATCCGCCCCTGGCGAGATACTTCGACGATCTTGATCAGCTGGAGGCGATCGACTGGGCCTTGATACAGCGGCGGGATTTCCAGCGAAACCCCGACGATCCGGAAAAGGTGGAGCGTTACCAGGCCGAAGCCTTGGTTTATAAGCAACTACCGATCAAAGGACTGATGGGGATCGTTTGCTACAACGCACAGATCAAGAGCAAAATTGACGATGATGTAACCAAGCGCGGACTCCAACTTGATGTTCGCGCCATGCCAGGGTGGTATTTCTGATGATCAAATTCACGCAAGGCAATCTCTTGGAAGCTCGCGCCGAGGCGCTTGTGAACACCGTCAACACCGTGGGTGTGATGGGCAAGGGCATCGCCTTGATGTTCAAGGAACGCTTCGGCGAAAACTTCCAGCACTATGCGGCGGCCTGCAAGGCCAAGGAAATACGCACCGGCCAGGTGTTTGTCACTGAAGTACGCGAACTGGACGGACCGCGCTGGATTATCAATTTCCCGACCAAGCAGCATTGGCGCGCACCATCGAAGCTGGAATGGGTGGTCGAGGGATTGCAAGACTTGCGCCGCTTCATCGTGGACAAAAGCATCAAGTCGATCGCCATCCCGCCCTTGGGCGCGGGTAACGGCGGGCTTGACTGGACAGAGGTGAAGCCGCACATCGAGGCGGCGCTGGGCGATCTGCAGGGCGTGGATATTCTGGTCTTCGAACCAACGGATAAATACCAGAACGTGGCCAAGCGCGCCGGCGTCGAAAAGCTCACGCCGGCCCGCGCCCTGATCGCCGAACTGGTGCGCCGATACTGGGTGCTGGGCATGGAATGCAGCCTGCTGGAAATTCAGAAGCTGGCCTGGTTCCTGGAACGCGCCATCGAACGCCTGACGCCGAAAGATAACCCGCTAAAGTTGGGTTTCAAGGCGGACAAGTACGGCCCTTACGCCAATCGGCTGGATCATCTGCTGAACAGCCTGGACGGCAGCTATCTGCACTGCGACAAACGTATCGCGGATGCCGGGCCTCTGGATGTAATCTGGTTCGTCGACGGGCGCCGTGATTTCCTGCAAGCCTATCTCAAGAGCGCTGACGCCAAGCCCTACACCGAGGCGCTGGAAACCACGGCGATGCTAATCGACGGTTTCGAGTCGCCCTTCGGCATGGAACTCCTGGCCACCGTGGATTGGCTGCTGGACCGCGAGCACTGCGAAGCCAGCATTACTGGCATCCGTGCTGGCCTCGGCCGCTGGCCGGCGGGTACGGAAGCGGCGGCGCGCAAGAACCGCCTGTTCGACGACCGCGCCATTGGCATTGCCCTGCAACGCCTGACGGGACGCACCCAGCACGCCATGGCGGCCTGAAGGCCGGCATGTCCGAATACTCCGAGGTCGAACAGCCTTTCCTCCGCCAACTCGCGGACCAGGGCTGGACAATCATCGACCAGGGCTGGGGCGTGCCGCAGGACCCGGTGCCCAGCCTGCGCCAGAATTTCCGCCAGTGGCTGTTGCCCGAGGTATTCGCCGAGTCGGTCCGACGCATCAACCTGACCGACGACGGCCAACCCTGGCTGACCGACGCGCAGCTCGATGACCTGCAACAGCAACTGCTGCGCCAGCCCAACCGCACGCTGCTGGAAGCCAACGAGGCGGTGCAGGTGCTGCTGGTCAAGGCCCAGGTGGATGCCAACGCGCTCACCGGCGAGCGCGACCCGGTGGTACGGCTGATCGATTTCCATCACCCGGAGAACAATCGCTTTCACGCCATCAACCAGTTCCGCATCGATACGCCGGGCTGCGTCAAGAACTTCATCATTCCCGACATCGTGCTGTTCGTGAATGGCATTCCGCTGTGCGTGGTGGAGTGCAAGAAGGGTTCGGCGGTCTGCGCCAACCCGATGCAGGAAGCCTGGGTGCAGTTGCAGCGCTACATGCGGCGGCGCCGGGAAACCGAGCTGGCCGGTCTGCGCGAAGGCGAGCCGCGGCTGTTCCATAGCTGCCTGCTGCTGATCCGCAGCAGCGGCATCGAGGCGGATTACGGCACCATCAGCTCGGGCGAGGAGCATTACCACGCCTGGAAGACGCTCTATCCGCGGGACGATGCGGCGCTGGCGGAGATGAACGCCCAGCAGCAATTGATTGCCGGCATGCTGGACCGCGCCAACCTGCTGCAGATCCTGCGCACCAGCAGCGTGTTCATGGATACCGACAGCGGCCAGCGCGTGAAGGTGGTCTGCCGCTACCAGCAGTTCCGCGCCGCGAACCGGATTTTGCAGCGCCTGCGTGGCGGCCAGACCGCGCTGGAGCGCAGCGGCGTGGTGTGGCATACGCAGGGCTCGGGCAAGTCGCTGACCATGGTCTTCGTCGCGCGCATGCTGCGCGCCAGCGGCGACTTGAGCGACTACAAGATCGTGCTGGTCAACGACCGGCAGGACCTCGAAGACCAGCTCGGCGCAACGGCGGCGCTGATCGGCGGGCGGGTGAACGTGATCGAGAGCAGCAACGACTTGCGCCGGCACCTGGCGAGCGACAGTTCCGACCTCAACATGGTGATGGTGCACAAGTTCCAGGAACGCAATCAGGTGCTGAGCAATACGGTGGCGGAAGCGCTGGGCACCTACCTGGCGATGCCGGCGGGCAAGACCTTCGGCGTGGTGAATGCTTCGCCGCGCATCATCCTGATGATCGACGAGGCACACCGCACGCAAAGCTCGGACCTCGGCGACAACCTGTTCGAGGCCTTCCCCAACGCGGCCCGCGTCGCCTTCACCGGCACGCCGCTGATCACCGAGCGCCACGGCGAGCGCAAGACCCACAAGCGTTTCGGTGAGTACATCGACACCTACAAGCTGATGGACGCCGTGCATGACGGCGCCACGCTGCAAATCCTCTACGAAGGCAAGACGGCGGACAGCGCGCTGAACGAGAAGCATGCGTTCGATACGGCTTTCGAGGACTTGTTCCGCGACCGCAGCGAGGAAGAACTGCTGGCGATCAGGAAGAAGTACGGCGCCACCGGCGACATCCTCGAAGCAAAGAACCGCATCGACGCCATCGCCCGCGACCTGGTCGCCCATTACATCGACAATATCCTGCCCAACGGCTTCAAGGCCCAGGTGGTGTGCCATTCCAAGCTGGCCTGCGTGCGTTACCGCGAGGGCATAGCGTCGGCGCTAGCCGAGCGGATCGCCGCGGAACGCCTGTGCGAAAAGCCGGATGCCGAATTGATCCGCAGGCTGGAGTTTCTCAAGCCCGTGGTAGTGATTTCGTCGGACGGCACCAACGAAGCGGCCTACATCAGCCATGCGCGCAAGGAGGCACAGCGGCTGAATGCCGTCGCCAACTTCTGCAAGCCGTTCGACCTGGAGGACCCTGACCAGAACAACACCGGCATTGCCTTTCTGATCGTCTGCGACATGCTGCTGACCGGCTTCGATGCGCCGGTCGAGCAGGTGATGTACATCGACAAGAAGCTGCGCGAGCACACGCTGCTGCAAGCCATCGCCCGCACCAACCGGGTCATGCGCGGCAAGCAGCGCGGCTATGTGGTGGACTACATCGGCCTGGCGAACCATCTGACCGAGGCCCTGAGCCTCTACGCCGCCAGCGACGAACTGCAGGAATTGCACGATGGCCTGCAAGCCATCGGTTCGGAGCTGCCGGTGCTGGAGGAACGCTACCAGCGCCTGTTGCAGCATTTCCGCGAAGCGGGTATCCGGCAGATCGGCGAATTCGTCACCGGCAACCTGCTGGGGCTGCACGCCGATGCCGCCGTGGCCGACGCGGCGGTGAAGGCGCTGAAGGACGAGAAGCGGCGGGCGGACTTCGAGGTCTATCTGAAGAAGTTCCTGATGAGCATGGACATCGTCCTGCCGCACGAGTCTGCCCAGCCTTTCCGCGTGCCGGCCAAGCGCTTCGGCTACATCCTGCAGGTGGCGAAGGAACGCTACAAGGACGCCAGCCTCGATCTCGGCGATGCGGGCGAAAAGGTCAAGTCGCTGATCAACACGCACCTGATCAGTCTCGGCATCAACCCGAAGGTGGCGCCGGTGGAGCTGCTGGCGGAGGACTTCATCGAGAAGCTGGAACAGCATGCTGGCAACAACGGTGAGGCCAAGGCCAGCGAAATGGAGCATGCAATCCGCAAACACTGCACGGTGCACCATGACGAGGACCCGGCTTTCTACAAGACGCTTTCAGAAAAGGTCGATGCCCTGATCGAGAAGCACCACGAGCAATGGGACTTGCTGGTCGAAAAGCTGGCGGAATTGCGCCAGGTCGCCATTGCGGGGCGTCGACAGGGCGAAGACGGCATGAGTCGGGAAGCCACGACCTTTTACGAGTACATCGTCCAGGTGGGGTTCGCCGCGGGTGCCGTGCCGCCGGAACACAAGGGCGAGTTCAAGCAGCTGATGGAAGACGTGGTAGAGCTGCTGCAGGAGACGGTCGGCAGCATCGACTTCTGGCAGAACCCGGACAAGCAGAAGCGGGTGCGCGGCCTGCTCAAGACCGAGATCGCCAAATGCAGCATCGAGGAACTCAAGGCCAACCGCGAACGGGTCGCGGTCGAGATCATGAAGCTGGCGAAGAATCGTCACGATGAACTCGTGCGCAGTTCGGGAGCTGCCTGACATGCAGCTCAGACAGGTTCGCGACATCGAATACCGCTTGCTGCCTGGAGCGGATCGCCAGACTACGGACATCGTGATCGAACGCGACGGCCTGATCAGCGTGCGGCCACCGAAACGCATGACGCCAGAGCAGGTCGATTCGATCGTGCTCCGAAAACGCATGTGGATTTACCGCAACCTTGCGGACTGGCGCGATCTGAATGCAACGCGGGTGGTGCGCGAATGGGTTAATGGCGAAGCCTTTCCCTACCTCGGCTCGAACTATCGACTGCTACTGGTGGGGACACAGGATGAAGCGCTGAAATTGAAGGAGGGACGCTTCTGTCTTCAGCGTTCGGTGGTTGACCAGGGCGGCAAGGACGCGGCCCACCAAGCCTTCCAGGAGTTCTACGAAGAGAAGGGGCGCGAGCGCCTGAGCAAAAGAGTCGTAGCACTCGCCGCCAAGGTTGGAGTTCGGCCGGGACGTATTTCAGTGAAGGAGCTTGGCTATCGCTGGGCTTCCTGCCTGAGCGATGGCGATCTGCATTTTCACTGGAAGTGCATGATGGCCCCGGCCACGATCATCGACTACATCGTGGTCCACGAGCTTTGTCACCTGCGCCATCGCGACCATTCGGCGGCGTTCTGGAACGAAGTGGACAAGGTCCTGCCGGACTATCGCGAGCGCAAGGAATGGCTGCGGGCACGTGGTGCGGAGTTGGACTTGTAGATTCGTAGGCACGAATTCTCGCCGTCCCGGACTCTGTCTGCCGGGAATTCCGCTACGCGGGCCGGCAAGCGCCAACGTTCACATCTCCGCGCCGGGAACCTCGGCCGTCCTACCCTTATCAAATAAGCGGGCTAGACTGGAAAAAACATAACAAGGAGCTTGCCATGGCCGTCGTCGCTCGGTTCGAGGTGGAGTACACGCGCTTTCTCGATCCCCAGGGCGAGGCGACGCAAGCTTTGCCGCCCTTCGCGCTCGACCCGGCGGCGCTGCTTCCGCTCTACCGCGCGATGACCCAGGCGCGCCTGTTCGACAGCAAGGCGATCGCCTTGCAGCGCACCGGGAAGATCGGCACCTTCGCCTCGGCGCTGGGGCAGGAGGCGATCGGCATCGGCGTCGCCAGCGCGATGCGCGCCGAGGATGTGCTGGTGCCGTCCTACCGCGACCATGCGGCGCAACTGCTGCGCGGCGTGACGATGGCGGAAAGCCTGCTCTACTGGGGCGGCGACGAGCGCGGCAGCGATTTTTCGGTGCCGCGCCAGGACTTTCCGATCTGCGTGCCGATCGCCACCCAGGTCTGCCATGCCGCGGGCTGCGCCTATGCCTTCAAGCTGCGCAATGAGCCGCGCGTGGCGGTCTGCATCCTCGGCGACGGCGGCACCTCGAAGGGCGATTTCTACGAAGCCCTGAATCTCGCCGCGGTCTGGCAGGCGCCGCTGTTGGTGGTGGTAAACAACAACCAGTGGGCAATTTCGGTGCCGCGCGCCATGCAGTCGGCCGCCCCGACGCTGGCGCAAAAGGCCATTGCCGTCGGCATCGACGGCTGCCAGGTGGATGGCAATGATGTCGTCGCCGTACGCCATCTGGCGCAGCAGGCGATAGCCAAGGCGCGCGCCGGCGGCGGCCCGAGCCTGATCGAGGCGATCAGCTACCGCCTCGGCGACCACACCACGGCCGACGACGCGACGCGTTACCGGGACCCGGCCGAAGTTGAGCCGCAATGGGCCTTCGAGCCGATCCGGCGGCTGCGCAATTACCTGCTGCGGCTGAACGCCTGGAGCGCAACGCAGGAAGAGGCGCTGGTGAAGGAATGCAGCGAGGCGGTGAATGCCGCGGTCGAGGCCTATCTCGCCACCCCGCCGCCGACCACCGCGGACATGTTCGATCACCTGTACGCCGCGCTGCCGGCCACCTTGCAGGGGCAGCGTGAAACGGCGCTGCACTTTGCGCCCCACGACGGAGGCAGCCATGGCTGAGCTGAATCTGGTCGAAGCCGTCAATCGCGCGCTGGCCTGGGAAATGGAACGGGACCCGGCGTTGGTCCTGCTCGGCGAGGACATCGGCGTGAACGGCGGCGTCTTCCGCGCCACGGTCGGCCTGCAGCAGCGCTTCGGCGCCGGGCGGGTGATCGACACCGCGCTGGCCGAAACCGCAATTGCCGGCACGGCGGTCGGCATGGCGGCGATGGGCTTGAAGCCGGTGGCCGAAATCCAGTTCTCCGGTTTCATCTACCCGACGCTCGACCACGTCATCAACCATGCCTCGCGCCTGCGCCACCGCACCCGCGGCCGCCTGAGCTGCCCGCTGGTGCTGCGCTCGCCCTGCGGCGCTGGCATCCACGCCCCGGAGCACCATTCGGAAAGCCCCGAGGCGCTGTTCGCCCACGTGCCGGGCCTGCGCGTGGTGATACCCTCCTCGCCGGGGCGCGCCTACGGCCTGCTGCTGGCCGCGATACGCGATCCCGACCCGGTGATTTTTCTCGAACCGACGCGGCTCTATCGCCTGTTCAAGCAGGAAGTCGCCGACGACGGCGCGGCGCTGCCGCTCGACGTCTGCTTCACGCTGCGCGCCGGCAGCGACGTGACGCTGGTCAGCTGGGGCGCGATGCTGCAGGAAACCCAGGCCGCCGCCGAGGTGTTGGCGGCGGAGGGTGTCAGCGCCGAGGTGATCGACGTGGCGACGCTGAAGCCGCTCGACATGGCGACCATCCTCGATTCGGTGGCCCGCACCGGACGCTGCGTGATCGTGCATGAAGCAGCCAGAAGCGGCGGCTTCGGCGCGGAAATTGCCGCCAACCTGGCCGAATACGGGATTTATTCCCTGTTGGCGCCGGTGCAGCGCGTCACCGGCTACGACGTGGTGGTTCCCCTGGCGCGGCTCGAATACCAGTACCTGCCGAGCGTCGAACGCATCGTCGCGGCCGCCAGGAAAACCCTGGAGGGGACATGAAGATATTCAAGCTGCCGGATCTCGGCGAAGGCCTGCAGGACGCGGAAATCGTCGAATGGCATGTCAAGGCCGGCGATCCGGTCGCGGTCGACCAGCCGCTCTTGTCGGTGGAGACCGCCAAGGCGATCGTCGAGATTCCCTCGCCCTATGCCGGACGCGTCGAAAAACTGTTCGTCGCGGCCGGACAGATCGCCCATGTCGGCGCGCCGCTGGTCGGCTTCGAGGGAGCCGGCGACGACGCGGGCGCGGTGGTCGGCGAAGTCCAGGTCGGCCAGCAGTTGCGGCCGGAAACGCCGTCGAAAGTCGGCGCCGGCGGTGCGGCAATCAAGGCCACGCCGGCGGTGCGTGCGCTGGCGCGGCAGTTGAATGTCGAGCTGGCGATGGTGACGCCCTCGGGGCCCGAGGGCGTGATCAGCGCCGCCGACGTCCAGCGCGTGGCGAAGATACTGGCCGAACTGGGGCCTCCGGAAATCCTGCGCGGCGTGCGCCGCGCGATGGCGCAGAACATGGCGCTGGCGCAAAGCGAAGTCGCCGCGGCGACCGTCATCGACGACGCCGACATCGATGCCTGGCGGCCGGACAGCGACATCACCATGCGCCTGATCCGGGCGCTGGTGGCGGGCTGCCGCGCCGAACCCGGACTCAATGCCTGGTATGAAAGCCACACCATGGCGCGGCGCGTGCTGTCCAAGATCGATGTCGGCATCGCGGTGGATTTGCCCGAAGGCCTGTTCGTTCCGGTGCTGCGCGACGTCGCCGGGCGCGATGCCACCGGCCTGCGGCGCGGCCTCGAGCGCATGCGCGCCGACGTCGCGGCGCGCAAGATCCCTGCCGAAGAATTGCGCGGCAACACCATCACCCTGTCGAATTTCGGCATGCTCGGCGGCAAGTACGCGGCGCCGATCGTGGTCCCGCCCACGGTGGCGATCCTCGGCGCCGGCCGCATCCACGAACAGGTGCTGCCCGTCGCCGGCCAGCCCGCCGTGCATCGCGTGCTGCCCCTGAGTCTGACCTTTGACCATCGGGTGGTCACCGGCGGCGAAGCGGCGCGCTTTCTGGCAGCGGTGATCGCGGATTTAAGCTTGCCGGATTAGCGCCGACTTGGCGTCAAATACCTTGTTTGGAGTCCCCAGTGACTGTTTCAACTTCTGCAGGGGCGCCCGGCGCCAGACGCCTTAGGCCGTCAGCAAGGGCTCCCGGTCAGCCAAAGACCACGATTTTCAACTTTTCGAGGAGACTGAGGCTGGCCCACCAATCCAGTCCAGCCGTCCTGAATCGAGCACCCGCTTCCGTCAAGGCAAGTTTCCTGGCACCCAATTCGGTCGCACCCGAGTCGGCGACGAAATTGAACTTCATGAGATATGTCGCAATCGCGGGTTGGATCGGCTGCCCGTCGATGGTCCAGCGCGAGCCGTAACCATCGGCATCGCCGGCGAGCATCAGCATCGGCAGGTAGTCACCCATCAGCCGCAATACCCGCAGTGTCTCGGCCCGATTGGGAATCGGAGCGTTCTCGGGAGCATTCATGGCTTGCTGATTATGTCGCATTCCTGTGCGCCACCCTGTTCCTCAGCGAAGCGGGCGACAGTAATCGGCGAAGTTCCCGGGAAGCGTCGTGTCAGCCCTCGGCGACACGACAGCGAAGAGGGCTTCCCGTACTGCGGATGCCATCACGCATCGGTTTCAGCGTCGGCTTTCCAGGCGCTCAGCACTGCTCCCAGGGCAAACCTTCGAAGCGCCAGCCGTTCGTCGCGCCACGATGATGGGTGTCGTCAAGCTCGCCTTCAAAACCATGCAGCACGTTGAATACCCGCGTAAACCCCGCGGCTTCGAGGGCGTGGCCAGCATCGACCGAGCGGTTGCCGCTGCGGCAGATCAGCACCACTGGACGATCTCCGGAATGTCCAGCAAGCTTTTTCACTTCGCCGACGAAATGGGGATTGATCTCCCATTCGGGACCGTCATTCCACGAAACATGGCTGACGCCAGCCGGATGGCCGACGAAGAAAAACTCCATTTCGCTGCGGCAGTCGATGAACAGCGCGCTGGGATTGTCGTGAAGGAACTGGGCGGCTTCTTTGGGGGTCAGGTGTTCCATGGCTACTCCTTGGTCGTATCCATTTGATATGCGTTCTATTGTAGCCCAGGGCAATTCAGCGTCCCGGCGCTGCGATAGCAGCCGTGGCATGACTCCGCTGTTTCGGGCGCATCAAAACGCGGTTTCGGTGGAGGCCGACGCCGGCTTTGTCGACCTTAAGCGCAGCGGCCGTAAGCGGGCTTCCGGCGGGAGGCAGCGCGCTGGCGCTGACTGGACCGCGCTATAATCCATGCCGCTTCCGAGGAGCGCTGCAAGGTAGACGGCCGGATGGCCGCGACCCTAGGCTCGGAACCTGATAGACAACTGCGCTCACCCACCCTTGGAGTATTCCGCCGGGGCAACAGGTGAGCCGCCACGCAGCAAGGCTCCCCGCCCCGGTCATGGATTGGAGAGACGCATGACCGCCAGCCGCCTGAATTCCACGACCGCCGCCGCCCGAACGCAACCCGACCGCAGCGCCGAATTACGCACGCTGCTCGCGCAACGCCTGCTGATTCTCGATGGTGCCATGGGCACCATGGTGCAGCGCCATGGACTGGTCGAGGCCGATTATCGCGTGGGTGTG
>Ga0156014_1065_pt2 | contig 18319 bp, 12 predicted proteins | sample RifCSPlowO2_02_FD_107668 | JGI IMG/M metagenome (GOLD analysis project Ga0156014, IMG submission 107668) | Rhodocyclales bacterium RIFCSPLOWO2_02_FULL_63_24 | reverse complement strand
AGGCTGAGGAACTCCGCGTCGCGATCGTCGATGGTCAGAAACTGATTGACCTCGACATCGAATCAGCCAACAAGGAACAACGCAAGAGCAACATCTACAAGGCCGTAATCACCCGCATCGAGCCTAGCCTCGAAGCCGCCTTCGTGGACTATGGCGCGGAGCGCCATGGCTTCCTGCCGTTCAAGGAAATTTCCCGTACGTATTTCAAGCCTGGCGTCGATGCCGGCAAGGCGCGCATTCAGGATGTCCTCAGTAACGGCCAGGAATTGATCGTCCAGGTCGAAAAGGACGAGCGCGGCAACAAGGGCGCGGCGCTGACCACCTACGTCTCGCTGGCCGGCCGCTACCTGGTGCTGATGCCTAACAATCCCCGTGGCGGCGGCGTATCGCGCCGGGTCGAAGGCGATGACCGGCAGGAACTGCGCGAAATCATGGACCAACTGGTGGTTCCCAATGGCACCAGCCTGATCGCGCGCACTGCGGGCATCGGTCGTAGCCTGGAAGAACTGCAGTGGGATCTCAACTACCTATTGCAACTGTGGAACGCCATCGACGGCGCCTCCAAGGCGCAAAGCGGCGCCTTCCTCATCTATCAGGAATCCAGCCTGGTGATCCGAGCCATTCGCGATTACTTCCATGCCGAGATCGGCGAAATCCTGATCGACACCGACGACATCTTCGAACAGGCGCAGCAGTTCATGGCGCATGTAATGCCCGGCACCGTGAATCGCGTCAAGCGCTATCACGATGACGTGCCCCTGTTCTCGCGCTTCCAGATCGAACACCAGATCGAATCGGCTTACTCGCGTCAGGTCACCCTGCCCTCGGGCGGCGCCATCGTCATCGACCATACCGAAGCGCTGGTGTCGGTCGACGTCAACTCGGGACGTGCTACCAAAGGCAGCGACATCGAGGAAACGGCATTCCGCACCAACTGCGAAGCCGCCGACGAAATCGCCCGCCAACTGCGCCTGCGCGACCTCGGCGGCCTGATCGTGATCGACTTCATCGACATGGAATCGGCCAAAAACCAGCGCGAAGTCGAGAACCGTCTGCGCGATGCCCTGCGTCACGACCGTGCACGGGTCCAGACTGGCAAGATCAGCCGTTTCGGCCTGCTCGAACTCTCGCGCCAGCGCCTGCGTCCGGCACTCGCCGAAACCAGCTACATCACCTGCCCTCGTTGCACCGGTACCGGCCACATCCGCAGCACCGAGTCGGCCGCGCTGCATATTCTGCGCATCCTTGAAGAGGAGGCCATGAAGGAGAATACCGGCGCCCTGCACTGCCAGGTTCCGGTCGATGTCGGCACCTTCCTGCTCAACGAAAAACGCGTCGACATCTCCCGTATCGAGATGCGCCATCGCGTCAATCTGGTGATCGTGCCCAACCGCCACCTGGAGACGCCCGCGCATGAAATCGTTCGCTTGCGTCACGATCAGTTGAATGCCGAGGGGATTGTTCTCGCCAGCTATCAGATGGCGGAAAAACCGGTTGAAGAAGCCTACCAGCCCCCGTCTGCGCAAGCTGACGCCAAGCCCGCCAGAATCGAAGCCGCAGTGAAAGGCATCACCCCCGATCAACCGGCGCCGATCGTCGAACCCAAGGTCGCGCAGCCTGTCACCCAGCCAAAAGTTTCCAGCGAAAGCGGTTTCTTCGCCAAGATCGTCTCGTTCTTTACGGGCGAGAAAAAGGTCGAGGCGCCTGCCGCGAGCGAAGGAAAAACCGACAAGCCCGCGCGCCGCGAAGGCGGACGCGACCGCAACCGCGATGGCAACCGCGAAGGAAGTCGTGGTGGCCGCGACCGCGGCAATCGCCGCGACGGGCGCGATGGTGGCGAACGTAAGGAAAGAAGCGAGCAGCCGCGTCCTCAGGGAAAACGCGACGAAACGCAAGGCGAAACCGGCAACCGCCGTCCGCGTGAGGCACGCAATGAACCACGCGAACCGAAAGAACCGCGCGAGCCCAGAGAAGCGCGCGAACCGCGTCCGCCGCGCGAGCCGAAAGAGCCCCGGGAGCCACGCCAGCCGCGCGGCGAATCGAATGCAGCACCAAGCGCCGTGTCACCCGCGCCGACTCTTACCAACGACAACGTTCAAGTCCCCAATCAGGATGGCGAAGCCCGCAGCGGACGCAGAAGTCGTGGCCGCGGTCGTGGCCGTGGTCGTGGCGAGGAAGGTGGCAGCAGCGAAGTTTCAGCAGCGCCTCAGCTTGCCGAGATGATTCCTGCCAGCACGGAAGTGACGCCAAGCGCGATTCCCTCGGCCAGCGACGCGCCGGCCGCGCCGGTGCCCGTCGTAGCCGCGACGCTTCCGATTGCAGTTGCCATCCCCGCGCCGACTCCCGTTGTGGTCGCCGAGCCTGCCGCGAGCGCTGCCCCGGATGTTGTCGTCAGCCCCACCGTGGAGCCTGTTCCGGCCCCCGCCGCGGCGCCTGCTCCAGTTGTTGCAGTCGAAGTGGCACCGGTACCCCAGGCGGCTTCGGTTCCGACGCCGCCCCCGGTGGCCGATCCCATCATCGTCCCGCCAGCGCTGAACCCGGCGCCAGTTGATCTAACGGGGTCGCTGCAGCAGGCCGGCCTCGTCATGATCGAAACCAGCAGCAGCGCTCCGCGTCCTGCGGCGACCTTCGAGCCGCCGCAACCGCTTGGCCGCAAGCCGAAACCCGCCGCGGTAATCGCCAACGAGCCGCTGCAAATGGTGGAAACCAAGAACAGCTGACACTGACATCGGCAACAAGCAACGGGCGCCCTACCTCGGTACGGCGCCCGTTGTTCCTTATGCCCCGTGTGGAACGCCGGGGAAGGAATCCCGGTGGCGGGTGGTGAGGCGGCGGATCAACTCGATCGCCGCATCCTCGACCAGATCGAGCACCAGTTCAAACCCTTGCGCGTCGCCATAGTAGGGATCGGGAACTTCATCGTGGTCGAAGCGTTCGCTGTAATCGAGCAATAGCCCCAACTTGTGCAGATGGGGCCGTGGGCAGGCGCGCCGCAGAAACTCCAGATGCTCGCCGTCCATCGCCAGCAGCAAGTCGAAGCGGATGAAGTCGAACTCGGTCACTCGCCGCGCCCGCAAGGACGACAAATCGTAACCGCGCCGCCTGGCAGCCGCGATCGTGCGTGGATCAGGAGGATCGCCGACGTGGTAGCCATGGGTGCCAGCCGAATCGAATTCGAACAGATGCGCGGCATTGAGCTTGTGCGCCAACCCACGCGCTACGCCTTCGGCCGTGGGCGACCGGCAAATATTCCCGGTACAGACGAAAAGAATCTTGTGCGGCATCAGGCGGCATCCCCCGGCGCGTCATGCGCTTCGCCGCCGAAGGCAAGGTGCTTGATACGGAACAACTCGTCGCGCGCTGCCGCCGCTTCCTCGAATTCCAGGTTCTTCGCATGCTCCTGCATAGCCTTCTCCAGCCGTTTGATTTCGCGCGAAAGAGTCTTCTCGCTCATCACTTCGTAACGCGCCGCTTCCTGCGCCGCCTTGAGGTCTCGCACCGCGATTTCCGAATCGTACACGCCATCGATCATGTCCTTGATGCGTTTCTTGACGCCGATCGGCGTGATGCCCATGGCTTCGTTGTGCACCAGTTGCTTGGCCCGGCGGCGCGCGGTTTCGCCCATCGCGCGCTGCATCGAATCGGTGATCCGATCGGCATAGAGGATGGCCGTGCCATTCAAATGCCGCGCCGCGCGGCCCATGGTCTGGATCAGCGAGCGCGTCGAGCGCAGGAAGCCTTCCTTGTCGGCGTCCAGGATGGCCACCAGCGACACCTCGGGAATGTCCAGTCCCTCGCGCAGCAGGTTGATGCCGACCAGCACATCGAACTCGCCCAGGCGCAAGTCACGGATGATCTCGACCCGTTCCACGGTGTCGATGTCCGAGTGCAGGTAGCGCACCTTGATGCCGTTGTCGTTGAGATACTCGGTAAGCTGCTCCGCCAGGCGCTTGGTCAGCGTCGTCACCAGCACCCGCTCGCCCAGGGCAATGCGTTTCTTGCACTCCGACAACAAATCATCCACCTGGCAGCTGGCGGCCCGCACCTCCACCACCGGATCGATCAGGCCGGTCGGCCGCACCAGTTGTTCGACCACCTGGCCCTGGTGCTTTTCCTCGTAGTCGGCGGGCGTCGCCGAGACGAACACCGTCTGCGGCATCAGCTTCTCGAACTCATCGAATTTCAGCGGCCGGTTGTCCAGCGCCGAGGGCAGGCGGAAGCCGTAATTGGCCAGGTTTTCCTTGCGCGATCGGTCGCCCTTGTACATGCCGCCCACCTGCGGGATCGTCACATGCGATTCATCGACGAACATGATCGCGTCGGGGGGGAGGTAGTCGTAGAGCGTCGGCGGCGGCTCGCCGGCCTGACGTCCCGAAAGATGCCGCGAGTAGTTCTCGATGCCCTTGCAGAAGCCCAGTTGATCCAGCATTTCGAGGTCGAAGCGGGTGCGCTGCTCGATGCGCTGGCACTCGACCAGTTTCTGGTTCGCCTGAAAGAACTCGATGCGCTCGCGCAGCTCTTTCTTGATCGCCTCGATGGCTTTCAGCACCGTGGCGCGCGGCGTGACGTAGTGGCTCGACGGGAACACCGTAAAGCGCCCCAGCTTCTGCCGTGTGTGCCCGGTCAGGGGATCGAACAGCGTCAGCGATTCGACTTCGTCGTCGAACAGCGTGATGCGCACCGCACTCTCGGCATTCTCGGCCGGAAAGACATCGATCACGTCGCCGCGCACGCGATACACGCCGCGGCGAAAATCCATCTCGTTGCGCTCGTACTGCATTTCAGTCAGGCGGCGGATGATCTCGCGCTGGCCGATCTTTTCGCCGCTGCGCAGGTGCAGGATCATGCTGTGGTAATCGACCGGATCGCCGATGCCGTAGATCGCCGACACGGTGCACACGATCACCACGTCGCGCCGCTCGAGCAGGCTCTTGGTCGCCGACAGGCGCATCTGCTCGATGTGCTCGTTGATCGACGAATCCTTCTCGATGAACAGGTCGCGCGACGGCACGTAGGCCTCGGGCTGGTAATAGTCGTAATACGAAACGAAATACTCGACCGCGTTCTCCGGAAAGAACTCGCGGAATTCCGAATACAACTGCGCCGCCAGCGTCTTGTTCGGCGCCAGCACCAAAGCCGGGCGACCCAGGCGGGCGATGACGTTGGCCATGGTGTAGGTCTTGCCCGAACCCGTCACGCCAAGCAGGGTCTGGAAGGAAAGCCCGTCTTCGATGCCCTCGGTCAGCAGACGGATTGCTTCGGGCTGGTCGCCCGCCGGCGGAAACGGCTGGTGCAAACGCCACGGACTACCCGGGAACTCCACCACCCTGCCCTTCAACTCATGAATCGCGGCCACTGGCTAACCTGTTTATTTACTTATGGAAAGCCGGCAAAAACCTGATCGAAAGCACTCCGGCAATCGGGTATTATTGCGCGCTTCGCGCTTAAGCAGAAATTCTGCCGTAGTGCCAGCGCCGACTTTCAACCATCCCGCATCCGGAGTACTCATGAGTTCAATCTTCGCCGCCGTAGAAATGGCGCCCCGCGACCCCATCCTCGGCCTCACCGAGGGCTTCAACGCCGACAAGAACCCCAACAAGGTCAATCTCGGCGTCGGCGTGTATTACGACGACAATGGCAAGATTCCCCTGCTGACCGCAGTCAAAGCTGCCGAAAAAGTTCGCCTGGAAGCCGCACCAGCGCGCGGCTATCAGCCGATCGAAGGCCTCGCCGCCTACAACCAGGCGGTACAGACGCTGATGTTCGGCGCCGATTCCGCGCTGATCAAGGATGGCCGTCTGGTCACCATCGAAGCCCTGGGCGGCACCGGCGCGCTCAAGGTCGGCGCCGATTTCCTCAAACGCCTGTACCCCGCCGCCAAGGTCTACATCAGCGACCCCAGTTGGGAGAACCACCGCGCCCTGTTCGAATCGGCCGGCTTCACGGTCGAAAACTATCCCTACTACGATGCTGCTACACGCGGCGTCGATTTCGCCGCGATGAAGGCCTGCCTCGCCGGCCTCCCAGCCAACTCCATCATCGTGCTGCACGCCTGCTGCCACAACCCCACCGGCGCCGACATCTCGGCCGCCCAGTGGGCCGAAGTCGTCGACACGATCCGCGCCAGGAACCTCGTCGCCTTCATCGACATGGCCTATCAGGGCTTCGCCGATGGCATCAAACCCGACGCCGTGGCGCTCGACCTGTTCGCCGCCTCGGGCCTGCAGTTCTTCGTTTCCAGCAGCTTCAGCAAGTCCTTCTCGCTCTATGGCGAGCGCATCGGCGCCCTGACCATGGTCGCCGAAAGCCGGGACGAAGCCGCGCGCGTGCTGTCGCAGGTCAAGCGCGTGATCCGCACCAACTACTCCAACCCACCCACCCACGGTGGTGCCATAGTTGCCGCGGTGCTCTCCAACCCACAACTGCGCCAGCAATGGGAAGACGAACTGGCCGGCATGCGCGAGCGCATCCGCGCCATGCGCGTAGCCCTGGTCGAAAAACTCAAGGCCAAGGGCGTGGCGCAGGACTTCAGCTTCATCATCAAGCAGCGCGGCATGTTTTCCTACACCGGCCTCACCGGCGAACAGGTGGAAAAGCTGCGCGCCGACTTCGGCATCTACGCCGTCAGCACCGGCCGCATCTGCCTCGCCGCGCTGAACAGCAAGAACATCGACTACGTCGCCGATGCCATCGCCACGGTGCTGAAAAAGTAACAAAGCTATTGCTAGCGAAAAAAGGCGCGGCTATAATCCCGCCTCTTGTTATTCCTCGATAGCTCAGTCGGTAGAGCGCCGGACTGTTAATCCGTAGGTCCCTGGTTCGAGCCCAGGTCGAGGAGCCAGAATCAGCAAGGCCCCGGAGGTTGTTACTTTCGGGGCCTTCTTCTTTTGAGTCGATACAAGCCCGACCATTTCAGGTCACTATGAATGAAGGCCCCTTCCACACACTTTCACATGCCCAGTACTGCCATGTCCATTGCTGAAACCATCTACTGCTACCACTGCGGACGATCGCATCCCCGCGTCGAAATGCGTCAGATTGCAACAAAGGGTGGAAAGAAGTGGCGCTGCATCAAGTCGATTGAAGCGACCAAGCGCAACGTGACCCAGCGCGATGCCTTCGGCAAGACCGTCACCACGATCAACAAGTCGGAAAATCAGGCGCGCATCAAGGCCAGGCAAAATGCCGAACGCTTGTTGGCTGCGGGATAGGATCTACCGGAACCTTTTGCGTGAGCGAAGTATTCGCAGACCTGGTAAAGCCGTTTGTCGAATTCTCCGCGCCCTTGATCTACAGACTCGCCACGTATTTCACGCTGACCATACTGGATGACCCGGCACTGCTCGCATTGGCATTCTGTTGATTCCATGAGAACAATCCAGATTCTTCTTGCTCGAGCCAGCCGACTTCCCCTCCATCAAGCGTCCCGCCACCACAGGAAATGTCCATGAGTCCCCTGCCCAAATGTCCGCAATGCAGCTCCGAATTCACGTACGAGGACGGCGACAACTACATCTGCCCGGAATGCGCGCATGAGTGGCCGAAGCAGGCAGAGGTAAGCATCGATGAGCGACGTGTCGTATGCGATGCCAATGGCAACGTGCTGCAGGACGGCGACACCGTGACCGTGATCAAGGACCTGAAGATCAAGGGCTCGTCATCGGTAGTCAAGGTGGGGACCAAGGTAAAGAACATCCGGCTGGTCGAGGGCGATCACGATATCGACTGCAAGATCGACGGCATCGGCGCGATGTCCTTGAAGTCGGAATTTGTAAAGAAGGTTTAGGTCGCCAGATTCCCAGTCAGATCCCAGGCCGAGTATTCATTTGGGTCTAGCCCGTTGGGCTAGACCCTTTTTTGCCCTCCTGTAGAGGAAAGAGCCTAAGGAATTTGGCCAACCTACCTGAACCGGATAAGCGCCCCCAAGACTCCATCGCATGGGTTGCAGGTGTCCATCGTAAGCCCGTCATGAGCGCGCATGCCGCGCCAACCAAGCATCAATAGCATTAGAATGAATCCATTGGGTCACCGAGCGCGCCTCATGCCTGCCGAAAGCAACGACAGTATTCCACCGCCAGCCGTAGCACCGAGGTCGCTGGCGCAGCGACCGAAATGGCTGCTGATCGGCACCTTTTGCATTGCCTACATACTGGCTGCCTTCATCAGCATTCAGATCAACGAAAACAACGATGCCAGCCGCCGTCTCGCAACCAAGATACTGGCTCAAGGATATGCCCAACGGATACAGGAACGCTTGCAGACCGCGCTGGTGTCCACCTATGTGCTGGCGTCGGTCGTAAAGCAGTCGGGAGGGCGTCTGCCAAACTTCGACGCCGTTGCCGCCGAACTTATCACCCTGTTCCCGAGCGTAAGCGCGTTGCAGTTGGCACCCGACGGAGTTATCCGGGAAATCTATCCCATCGATGGGAATCAAGCGGCGATCGGCCACGATTTGCTGGCTGACCGCAACCGCAACCGCGAGGCAGCCGCCGCAATCACCATGCAACAACTTACGCTGGCCGGTCCCTTCAACCTTATCCAGGGCGGAGTCGGCGCAGTCGGCCGCTTGCCGATCTTTCTCGTAAACGAGCGAAATGAAAGCCATTTCTGGGGATTTGCCAACGCGCTTATCCTGCTTCCAAACCTGCTCAACGAAGCCGGCCTCGGCGGCCTAGCCAAGGCCGGCTACAACTACGAGTTGTGGCGCCTTCATCCGGATACTGATCAGCGACAGGTGTTTGCGCGCAGCAGCGAGCAGTCGCTGGTCGCACCAGTGGAATATGTGATCACTGTTTACAACGGGCGCTGGATATTGTCGCTGGCGCCGACGGAAGGATGGATCACGCTTGTCGATTACGTGAAGATATTGGGCTACAGCCTTATCGCCGCCTCGATTGTCACCCTGGCCCAATACTTTGGCATTCGCGCGCTGCTCAAGGAACGCAACTAGCCGCTCTTTGGTCGGCCAGCGCAGCCTCCGCGCCGTACACGGCCATTGTCCTTAGCCGTAGAGCCGGTTGCCTCTCAGCAGTTGCAGCGTCCGCTGGCTGCTGGCCGGTAATTTGAAAGTCGGCGTCTCTGCCAACAGACGGGCAAATTCAACGGCGTTGATGGGTCTTGAAAAGTAGTAGCCCTGCAGCAGGTCGCAGCCGTTGTGGCAAAGGAACTCAGCTTGCCCGGCCGTTTCGACGCCCTCCGCAATGATTTTCAGGTGTAGCGCATGGCCGAGTCCCAGGATCGCCCGCGTGATCGAGACGGCTTCCGCATCGTCCGGTGTATCCATAACAAAGGAACGATCGATCTTGAGCGTACTCATCGGCAAACGCTTGAGATAGGAGAGACTGGAATAGCCGGTACCAAAATCGTCGATCGACAGCTGTACGCCCAAGGCCTTCAATTCATGAAGCATCCGGATGCCATGATCGGTATCGCGCATGATGGCGCTTTCCGTCAACTCGATCTCGAGTTGGTGGGGAGATATGCCGTGATCGGCAATTGCCTTCGCGACCTGGCGCGGCAAATCGGAATTCAGTTGCAGCGCCGAGATGTTCACCGCGACGAACAGCGCTTCGGCGCATAGCGGCCGCCAGCTGCGAATCTCGGCGCAGGCTTGGTGCAACACCCATTCACCAACTTGCTTGATGAGGCCAATCTCTTCCAGCAAAGGAATAAATATCGATGGATTCACATAACCACCGAGTTCGGGACAGTGCCAGCGCAACAATGCCTCGGCACCTGCTATCCGGCCGCTGGAAGTAGAAATGAAGGGCTGGAAATGTACCGCCAATTCCCCACGCTCCAAGGCGTGATGCAGCCTGCTTTCCAGTTGCACCCTTTCCGCGGCGCGCTCATTCATTTCCTGCCGGAAGAAACGATAGGTATTGCCGCCGTCCTCGATCGCCCCGTACATCGCTGAGTCGGCATTGCGGATCAGGGTCTCCGCATCGCCGCCGTCTTCAGGAAAGACGCTGATGCCGACACTGGCGGAGATATGGATTTCCTGTTCAAGAAAATTGAGGAACGGCTGACCGAGTCTTTCCTGGAGACGCTGCACAAACTGTGTGGCCTGCGCTACCGAATCGACGTTCGGAATCAGCACCGCAAACTGATCCCCACCGAGGCGCGCGACGTCGAGTTTGCTCCTTGCCTCCAATATCAAACGGTTCGAGACTTCTATCAGGAGATTGTCCGCTGCCAGATGCCCGACCGTCTCGTTGATCAGCTTGAAACGATCAAGGTCGAAATAGATGACTGCCACACGCTTGCCCTGATCCGTTGCATCGGCCAGCGCCTCGACCAAGCGATTGCTGAAATGCTCCCGGTTAGGTAGCGCCGTCAGTGAATCGTAGTGGGCGAGAAATTCGACGCGCGCTTCTATCTTGCGCCGCGCCGTCAAGTCGGAGAATACCGTGACATGGTTGGTCACCTCGCCTTCGTCGTTGCGCACCAGACTGATGGTCATCCACTCGGGAAATTCCTCGCCATTCTTGCGCCGATTGATGATTTCGCCACACCATTCGCCCCGTTGTTCCAGCGCAAGCGACATCTGCTGGAAGAACTCGGCGTTGTGGCGGCCGGAATTCAGCAGCGCGGGAGTCTTGCCGATCACTTCGTCGGGCTCGTAGCCGGTCACGGTGGTGAATGCCTTATTCACCATTACTATCTTATTGTCATTATCGGTGATAATGATGCCTTCCGAGTTGTTCTCGAATACGCGTGCCGACAATTCGAACTTGTTCTCCGCGGCACGTCGCCTTTCCTCCTGGCTTAAGGCATCCAGAGCGAACGAGAGATTTCCGGCCAACTCCTCCAGCAGAGACTGCTCTTCCTCCGAAAACGACTGTCCGGCGGCACCCAAAATGCCGATATCGCCCCATTCGATGTCGCCGGATCGCAGCGGCAGGTGCATCAACGATTGCAGGCCGAGCTTGTTTAGCTCGTTTGACAGGTCGCGGTTGCAGCAGTCGAGCGCCTTGCAATGCAAACGACGCTTCGGCCAACATCTACGTTCCGGATTCTCGATTTCGTCGCAGATGCGCGCCGCGTATTGCTGAATCGAAGCGTCGGCAATGAACTGGGAGCGGCTGTCCTGCCTGACATGGATCCAGACTGCCGGAAAGCCGCCTTTCTCCTGCAGGATGCGACGTGCCTCCGCAAGCAGTCGATCGCGATCTCGCGTGTGGATGATGAGATGGTTGATTTCGCTCAGCACCATCAGGACCCGATTCAGGTTGGCCACGCGCCGCTCCGCCTGCTTGCGCGCGGAAATGTCCAGCGCGATGCCGACAATGCCCGCCTTGCTGCCGTCGCTGGAATGAAACACCGCCTTGTGGAACATGGTCTCGGTGACGCTGCCGTCAGCCACCTTGACCTGCGACTCGTAGACTTGCTTGCCCCCGGCATCCAGCAAGGCCCGGTCGGCAGCATCGTAGTTGCGCGCCAACTCTTCCGGCGCGATGTCGAACACGGTCTTGCCGATCAGATCGCTGCGCGGCTTGCCGATGAATTCCTCAAACGGAGCATTGACCGCCAGATAACGCCCGGCAACATCCTTGGAGAACACCGGGCCAGGAAACGCCTCGATCAACTGCTCGAGAAAATGAAGCTGCTCCATCAGACGACGGTCGAGATCTTCGCGTTCGGTCAGATCCTCACCGAATTCCAGAATGTACTGGGGCGCACCATCGCGGTCGCGCAGTACCGTTTTGCTGTAACCGATCCAGCGCGGCGTGGCGGCAGGCATGCTGACCCGCTTGACGGGCAACTCCACCAGCCCGGGTTGCGCCAACGCACGAATGTCTCCCTGAGTCAGGAAATCAGCCAATTCGGGCGCGTAGATTTCTTCATTACTGCGCCCGGTCAACAGATCTCGTGTTCGACCGAGAATGCGTTCCGCCGAACGGTTGATTCGAGCGATCCGCATGTCGGAAACACGTTTGAGAACGATCATTCCCGGGATGTGTTCGAAAATCGAATCGAGCAATCCATGCGAACGTTCGAGGAAAGACTCCGCCTTGATGCGAGCCTCTATTTCGTTTTTCAGCGCCGCTTTCTCGGCGGCAATCTCCTGCGTCCGCGCCTCCACTTCATGCTCGAGAAGTTGCGGGCGCCGCAGTAGATGGAAGGTCAGCAGAAAAAGCAACAGATCGACAAACAGCAGTCCCACCCAGGCAAGTCCGTGGAAACCGGCAAAAGACACCGGCGGCGGCACCACGGACAGCGTCAGCAAGGCACTGCCAGGAAGGGCGAGAGAACGAGACATGCCCGCGTCGGTGAGGTCGCCTCCAGTAAAGATCACGGTTTCTTCTGCCCCGGACTGCCACTGGACGCGAAAGTTCACACCGAAACCATCGTTGACCAAAGCCAGCAGCTGCAATTCCTGAATCAGATAGGCAAAGGAAGCCTCGGTCGTCAGATAACCCCAGAACCGGTCATTGCCTCGACCATCCGCCTCCGAGAGCGCTTCCCTGATCAGCAGGCTGCCGTCGCCGAAACCGACAAAGGGCTTTCTATCCATGACCAGCGTGGCGGTCGGGCGAAACAGGATGGAAACTGGGCCTTTCTGGTCTCTGGGGTCGCGGTGAATTACAGTCGCCGGACCACGGGTTGAGGCAATATTGACCGACTCGACAATGCCGCTCATGGTGAGAAGATTCCGGATCGTCTCCTCGAAACGTGCCGGACTTCCCGCCTGCGAGATCGTCAGGGCGACGATTCTTGGCAACTTCGTAGCTTGGTCAAGCAAGGTCTGGGCATGGCGCATACGCCCGGTCAAGTGACGTTCGGCTTCGCTGGAGAGGTGCCGCTGACGACTATCGCTGTAGTCCAACGCAAAATAAACTGGCACCGCTGAAAATAGCAGGACAACGACGACCGATACTAGAGCAGCCCCCGCGCGCGTCTTGCGGATGAATCGGGAAAAACGGGAAAGACGACTCGGCATGGTGGCTTGCGAATGCGTGTTGTCTGGATAGACAACCACAAAAGCAAGTACGAAGCCAGTGAGGTCAATCCTTTGCCAGAGAGTGAAAAGCGCGATTGACGTAGGCGCTGATCGCGCGAATATCCTTCTCGCTTAGAACTGATTTCCAAGCAGGCATCGAGGTACCGGGTATGCCCTCGCGAATTGCCGTGATAAGTCGGGTCCGGCTCATCCTTGACATAATCGCGGTATCGGTAAGATTGCGCGGATGCGGTTCCAGGAAGCTGCCAATCCAGTTCTTGCCGGTACCATCGGCGCCGTGGCAGAAAGCGCAGTTGGCGAGAAACAAACGTTCACCGCGCTTCTCCAGCCCGCTCAGGCCGCGAATCTTCTTTGGCACATCGTGCTTGGCGTATGGACTGGCACTGGCAATCGCATCGAGCGGTGGGGTCGTCGGCGAATAATTGTTGCGTGGATAGGAAAGCGGTCGCGCATCCCAATCCACGGTGTCTGCCGTATTTGCGCCACGGTCGTGGCAACTGATGCAGGTGGAAAGGTAGAGCCGCTTGCCTTCGGCTTGTTCGGGCGACAAAAATTCCCACGGACGAGAAAGCGGAATCTCACCCTTGGCAAATGGGAAGGCAGTTTGATACCGGGCATGGTCGTTCCACCCATTTTCAGGAATGTGATATCGCGTATTGACGGCCTTGCGCACTATGAATTCGGCCGAAACGAACTCTGCCAGACCGGCCATTTCCTCTCTATTGAGAATTCCCTTGAAGGATTTCATTGCCGTACCCGGCCGTCCGGCCTCGAGCACGGCAACAATCGCCTGCGGTGTCAGTCGAGAAGGGTCGGCTCGGGTAAAGTCGGTCGGTGGCGGCACCAGGTAGGTGGCCGCCAATGTGCGCGCGTCACCCGAATAGCCGTGACAGAAATAACAGCGGAAGTTGTACAGGCTGCGACCTTGCTCATGGGCTTGCGCCAACGCGCCTGCTGCCGATGCGGGCCCGGCTGCGAGCACCATCCAGCATAGCAGCCAGCGGCGGCAAACACCCATCGTGCTCGGCTACTTGCTTGCCGCCTTGCCGCCGGGCCGAATGAACCTGCTGAAGACGTATTCGGCGACATCGGCGATCTCCTGCTCGGTCAGTACCTTGTTCCAGGCCGGCATCTCGGTGCCCAGCCTCCCCACCGAGGTCGCCGCATAGATAGCCGGACGGTTCAAGGTCGCGCGCGACCTGGCATCGACGAAGTTACGCGGTTTGGGATTGATGAAATAGGCACGAGGACCCTTGCCGTCTCCCTTGACACCGTGACAGGTTGCGCAATTGGCGTTGTAGAAACGCCCGCCTTTCTGCACGTCGCCGCGCAAGCCATTGGGCATGGGTTGCTTCATGTCGGCCGTGGCCACCGGATTCGGCTTCGGTACCGTGGAAACGTCGTTGCCCCGACCGCCATGCGCTCGCGTACCGGAAATGGTTTCCGCTGCCGGCACCATGAGCGCAGCCCGCACATAATCGACAACAGATTCAATGTCCTGCTGCGACAAGCGGCTGGAAAAGGCCGCCATTGCCGTCCCGGGACGACCATTGGTCACAGAAGCAACCATGCGCTCACGCAAGAGTTCGGCGCGCGCCTGCGGCGACGCCAAGTCTCGCGGTGGCACCGGCCCGCCGACCGGATGCGTCGACCCCTGACCTCGCTCGCCATGGCAAACAATACAATTTTGCGCGTAGACGATTTTTCCACGTTGCAGACGCGGATCCAGTGCAACGATCATGAAAGACTGACGGATGTAATCGACCACGGCCTCGATTTCCTTGTCCGTCAATTGCGTTTTCCAGCCCACCATGGCGGTGCCGGGTTTACCGTGGGTGACAATAGTTACCATTGTGCTGCGAGTCAGTTCTCCCGCCACGGTAAAATCGCGCGGTGCCGGATTGAGGCTGCCGCGCGCGCGGCTGCGGCCATCGCCACGGTCGCCGTGGCAGACCGAACAATAATTATGGTAGATGACAGCCGGCTTGATCTCCCCGCCCTTTGCCGGCCGCTCGCCACCGTAGCTGAGAGCAACCCCTAGAAAGCCCAGGACACAGACCAGTGCAAAGCGAACACAAATTGGAAGGCGTATGGGAACGGAACGATTCATGGCCATGGTGGAAGTAAAGAAGGCGGCAATTGGATTGTAGCCGGCGGACGCAAGAAACAGGCCGGCAAATTCATGAAAAATCCAGCATATCTGGCATGGAGATTGCAGGAATTCCGCACCACTGTCGTAAGTCGTTTCATTTTCCTCCTACGACAGCGTTTGCTGCTGCAGTCCGCGCTAGCGAACTGCAGCCTTTCTATCGACCTGGAAATGTCGGGCGCCGTAAATAGAAGCCGTGGAAAGACATTCGTGCGATGGTGGAAACTGATCCTGTGGATTTGCCTGGCGCTGGCCGTTCGCGTCACGGACACGGCATTCGCGGATATCCGCACAACACCTCACAGCTTGGTGTACAAGTCCGTCAAGCCAGACGCTTCGGACGTTTGCGTCTTCTGCCACACACCGAACGTGAGCGGCACGCCGCCCCTGAAAGCGCCGCTGTGGCAGCATTCGATAGGCACTACCCCCATGTTCACCATATATGACGACATCGGCCGTCTGGGTCAGGGCAAGGCCTCGGTGGGTTCGCAGTCGATTGCCTGCCTTTCCTGCCACGATGCCAACCAGGCCCGCGCCATCAGCAAAACCTCCGGCGACCACCCATTCGGAGTGCCTTACCGAGGGGCTATCAAGAACCAAATGCAGCCTTTGCCCCGTCCGTCGAACAAGCCCTTTTTCGATCCGGACAATCCGGTCATCTGGGCCACCAAACTGGTAGCACTGGACGACTTCCGCGACGCCAGCCAAGGCGTTGTCGAGGACCGCACCGTCTGGTGGGTATCGATGACCGGCACGGCGCGACGCACCCGCAATGACCTGCCGCTGTATCGACGCATGGACGCGGACAGCAATCAGGAGGTGCCGTTCATCGAATGCAGCAGCTGCCACGACCCGCATTCCAACAACAACCTGTTCCTGCGCGTGTCGAATGAAGGCAGCCGGCTGTGCTTGACGTGTCACATGAAGTAAGCCCTGGACTAGTGCCAGCCTTTGCCTCTAAGCTACTGGCAGCGACAAATCCGGGGCAAGGAGTCGGCGCTGGCGCGACGGCGAGTAAATGCACAACAAGCCGTTAATTGGCGGCAACAAACTTGGGGATCGAGAGATGAAAATCATGCAACTGACCAAATTCCATACTGCAAGAACTCTGATCTGCGCATCTGCCGCCATGGCAGTGGTCATGTTGTCCGCCTGCGCCCCGGTCAGTCAGGTTGGCGAAACGGCAGCCCCAAAGGGACCCCCGGTGTATCCGGCCCCGCCGGATAGCCCGCGTTTCGTCTTTGAACGCAGCATCCGCGGCAGCGCCGATGTGGTTCCCGATAAGGAAGAGTCCATCCTTAAACGCGCTCTGACCGGCGGTTCGCTCACCAGCGAGTCGCTCGGCAAACCCTACGCGATCGCTGTCTATCGCGGACGTATTTTTGTTTCCGACTCGACGGACAACTTCGTCACCGTCTTCGACGTGCCCCAAGGCAAGTACTCCAAGATCGGCGACCAGGACGGCGCAGGCCAATTGATGAAGCCATTGGGTCTGGATGTCGATGGCACAGGCACTCTGTACGTCGCCGATGCCACGGCCAAAGCCATCGTCGTCTTCGACAAGGACGGCAAGTTCCTACGCAAGATTGCCGGTCCCAAGCTCTTCGATCGCTTGTCGAGCGTCACGGTCGATCCGGCGGGCGAGCGCCTTTATGTGGTCGACATCGGTGGCATCGCATCGGAACATCACCGCGTGCGAGTCTTCAATGCCCGCAGCGGCGAACATTTGTACGACATCGGCAAGCGCGGCAGCGGTCCCGGCGAGTTCAACCTGCCGCGCGACGTCGCCATCGGCAAGAACGGACAACTCTACGTGGTGGATGGCGGCAATTTTCGCGTTCAGGTATTCGACCGCAACGGCAAATACCTGCAAAGCTTTGGTGCCATCGGCCGACAGCTGGGCAATTTCGCGCGCCCGAAAGAAGTCGCGACCGACCGCGAAGGCAATGTCTATGTGGTCGATACCGCGTTCGGCAACTTCCAGATATTCAGCGCCGAAGGCGAACTGCTGATGTTCGTCGGCGACCGTTCGGAAACCGAAGGCCCAGGAAAATACATGCTGCCCTCCGGCATTACCGTCGATGAGGACGGACGGGTCTATTTTGTTGATCAATGGTTCCGCAAGGTCGACATCTTCCGTCCCTATGCGCTGAAACCTGACACCGGCCATCTGGTCTTCAAGCCCAAGGACGCTAAACCTGCGGGCAAGTAAGCCACGTATTTCCTGTTTATGGGAAGAACCTCTTCCAATATCTCGGAACCGAAACAATGACTGACACCCATTATTGCGAGCACAAATCCAGCACCCCAGTACTGGCGCGGGATTCAGCCCCCTCAGGGCCGGGCGGCACCAATGGCACGCTTGCTGCTTAACACTTGGCACCACTGATAACTTTCTTGCGGAGAAGGGGACAACCATGAACGCAAACTTGAATACGGGGCCGACCGGCAAACGCCTCTTGCGCTGGCTGGCTGCGGCGATGCTGACCATTGGAGTCACGGGCTCGGCGCTGGCTGGTATCGCAAATACCAAACACAATTTGTCTAGCTCCGGTACCGGCGTCAACTCAACTACTTCCACCGACCAGATCTGTGTGTTCTGCCACACGCCACACGCGGCTGACGTTACCAGTGCGGGCGCGCCTCCCTTGTGGAACAAGGGCATGCCCGTAACTACCGGATTCACGATGTACTCGACCGACTCGATGCAGGGCACGGCGTTGGGACTTTCCGGCTCACCTTCCCTGGCCTGTCTCTCCTGTCATGACGGCACCCAGGCAATGGACAGCACCGTCAATGCGCCGGGACAAGGTTTGGGATCTGGTTACATCGGTGCGACCGGCAACTGGACTGGCGCCAACCAAACCGCCGGCAAGATGAATTCCGCCACGGTCGCCCTGCTTGGCAAGGATCTTAGCAACGACCACCCGATCACCATTCCGTATTGCGGTGGCGGTTTGACGGCCGCTCTCGGTGTGAGCAGTACCAGCGGCTCCTGCAACGATTCTGACTTCAATGGCGTCTCGACTGCACAGATTGGTTCCAGCCAGGCGTTCTGGGTCGATACAGGAAGCGCTGGCCGCCAGAAGACAGATATTCCGCTGTACAACAGGGGCGGAACGCCTCACGTTGAATGCGGCAGCTGCCATGATCCGCACGTTGAACTCGCTGCACCGCTGGTTTCGTTCATGCGCGTATCGGCAGCC
>Ga0156014_1081_pt1 | contig 19446 bp, 22 predicted proteins | sample RifCSPlowO2_02_FD_107668 | JGI IMG/M metagenome (GOLD analysis project Ga0156014, IMG submission 107668) | Rhodocyclales bacterium RIFCSPLOWO2_02_FULL_63_24 | reverse complement strand
GAATCGGGCCGTCTCAAACACACAGATTTCTCGCACATCATGCGAATGGAATCGGGTAACTGCCGTTTTTAGGATAAATCAGTCCGTACAAGACATGCGCGGCGTCGAGTTCGCTGTTGAGCAGTTTGTCGCGCACGCTGGCCCAGGACGTCTCGCGCGAGAGCACGATGCGGATGCCATGCTTGCGGTCGAAACCTTCGGCGGCGGCGACGACTACCGAAGCGCAGTCGGTAAGCGGCATGAAGCCGACGCGCACCTCGCTCAATTCCGGCGCGTCGCTACCCGCAACATGCGCGCCGAAACCTGGACTGAAGCCTGCGCTCGCCACAGGGGCCACGCTGATCAGGGTGGCGCCAGTAGCGAGGCCGGCGGACTGGCGCAGGAAGTCGCGACGACCAGTATCGGCGGTATCGCCGGATACCGGTCCTGTCTCCTCGCTCGCCTGATCTGCCTTCATGTTCGCTCTCCGCGGCCAAAAAAAATCGGTGCCCGTTGCGCATCTCCGGGAACAAGTCCCAAGAGACGCAACAGACACCGTTGTCATTTGCACCGAACCGCCTTTGATCCGGCACTCGGTTTCTATTTAGCAACCGCTGTGCCAGCTCGCCTCTAACCGCCCGAAGGGCGCTTCAACACAGGGGATTCGAGCTGGGAGTCGGCACTGGCAGGACGCCGATTGTTGCACCGCGATAGCGCGCCGCCACCCATCGGCGCACCGGAACGGGGCGCCAACTACAGCAGAAGTTTGGCCATCGCCACCAGATCGGCGGCGACCTTGCCCAGCGGCTGGGCCTGTTCCATCGCCAGCGTGCGCAAGGCGGCGTAGGCCTGGTCCTCGTCCAGGCCGCGGGTCTTCATCAGGATGCCCTTGGCCTTCTCGATGATCTTGCGTTCGGAAAGCTTCTTGGTCGCAGTGGCCAGCTCGTGCTTAAGGTTCTGGTGCGCCTCGAAGCGCGCGATGGCGACGTCCACGATCGGCTTCAGCCGCGCCAGATCGAGGTTATCCACCACATAGGCGGAGACGCCGGCCTTGAACGCCGCGCGCATCACCTCGGCATCGCGCTCCTGGGTCAGGATGATCACCGGCCGCGGCATGTCGCGGTCCATCACCGCCAGATTCTCCAGCGTGTCGCGCGACGGCGAGTCGGTTTCGATCAGGATCACGTCGGGCTTAATGGCCTCGATTTGCGCCGTCAGGTCGAGCGCCGAGGGCAGCACGGCCGCCACCTGGTGTCCGGCCGTGGCCAGCCCGCCGCACAGCTCGGCGGCGCGGGTACGGGACTCGTCGATGATGAGAATGCGCAGCATGAAAGGAGCTGCACGCAAAAGGCGTGCCGCTGCGCATGTGACCGTCGATCAGCGACAAATATCCCCGACGGGATTAGCCGGTGCTCCAGCCGCGCGGGCGCCTCATGCCGGCAATGCGGCAGGCCTGCTTGACGTAGCCATAGGGAAACAGCTCGAACATCATGTTGCGCGAGGCGGCGCCGAAACGCGCCGCCAGATGCCTGACGACAAAGCGAACGTCGGGAATGACCTGATGCTCCTGGTAGAACTCGCGCATGAAGCGGATCGCGTCCCAGTGCGGCTCGGTCAGTGCAATGCTTTCCTGCTGGGCCAGGACTTCCGCCAATTGTTCGCTCCAATCCGCCGGATCGATCAGGTAGCCCTCGTCGTCCGTCGCCGGCAATTCCTTAGTCACTTCCATCGCATCCCTCCACGAGTCATGAAAATGCACAGCCAGCGAAATAATACATCACATCGTGATAGAAGCACAATGTGATACTTTATTGGCTGTTCAAGACGATGGATGTGCCGTCCCATGACCAAAGCAGCGCTCAAGAAGCGGGAATTCGAAACCCTCTCGCAATTCCGCTACCAGCTGCGACGCTTCCTGCGCTTCAGCGAGCAGGCAACGCGGCGCCATGGCATCACGCCGCTGCAATACCTGCTGCTGCTCCACATCAAGGGCTTTCCCGGACGCGACTGGGCGACCGTAAGCGAGCTGGCGGAGCGGCTGCAAGCACAGCACCATGGCGTCGTGGCCCTGATTTCGCGTTGCGAAGTGCGCGGCTGGGTAAGTCGCGCGCAGGGCCGGACGGATCGGCGCGAGGTGGAAGTGCATCTCACCGCGGCGGGCGAGCGCATGGTTGGGAAAATGGCCCAGCTGCACCGCGACGAGCTGCTGAATCCCGAGGGCGGCTTCTTCCTGCCCCAACTGCGGGAACTGCAGTCGGATTGAACCGCGAACCGGAAGGACTGCGTGCCATGACCGACCCGATGCAACTTGCCGACCGCGTGCGCAATGCCTGCGTCGCCGCGGCGCTCGACGGCTACGAGCGCGCGCAGATCGCCGGGCTTTGCCAGGAGGGCGCCTGGGAATGCGCCGTCGATGCCATGCGGATGCTTGAGCTCAGGACGATTCTCCAGGAGGAACCGCCGCGGAGCCAGCCGCATTCTCCTCACGGGCCTGCTTCTGCCTGAGTCTTTGGTTCTTGTCGTCGTTGGCGAAGACGAAGCGGCCGTGCAGCACGCAGCCCTTCATACCCGGATCGCAAGGCAGATTATTGACCTTCGCGCACCGCTCGTTCGCTTCGTGGGGACAGCCCCAGGAGCCGGCCATGAATCGTCCTGATGGATTGATGTCGGCAAAAGCATAGCACGCGACGCTTCATCCGCATCGCAGCGGCTGGCAGGGCTTTTCCGGCCGGATTTGCGCTGGATCAAAGCCGGGCGCCGGCGCTGCCCCCGCCCGACGGGTTTGGAGTATCGTCCAACCATCAATTCACTTCGCATCACTGAAGCGGCAATGAATAGCAAGCGGTGGGATGTTTTCCGCTCGTCGGCGGTCCTGCGCAACGCCGTGTTCGCGGCATTCGCCTGGATGGTCATTTCGGCTGGGTCCGTATTCTGGTACCTGCTCGATAGCGACCGTCAGATTCTCGAAATCGCCCGCCACGAGGCGGCCGCCTATATCGGCAAGGACATCGCCTTCCGCGCCTGGGCCACCTCCCATGGCGGCGTCTATGTCGCGCCGAGCGAAACGACACCGCCGAATCCCTACCTCTCGGAAATTCCCGACCGGGACGTGGAAACTACATCCGGCAAAAAGCTGACCCTGATGAATCCGGCCTATGTCCTGCGCGAAGTGCAAACGCATTTCTCCGGACCTTTCGGCGAAAAGGGCCGCATCGTCAGCCTGCGTCCGCTCAACCCGATCAACGCGCCGGACGAATGGGAGCGGGTCGCCTTGCTGCGCTTCGAAGCCGGAGCGCGGGAAGTGTCGGCAGTCGATCGCATCGATGGCGTGCCCCATCTGCGCATGATGAAGCCCTTCCTGGTCGAGCAGGGTTGCCTGAAGTGCCACGGCCAGCAGGGTTACAAGGTCGGCGACGTGCGCGGCGGCATCGCCGTGTCGCTTTCCCTTGAACCATTCCGGCAGGCGTCCGGCGAAGCCAAACGCCACCTGATGATCGGCCATGCCGTCGGCTGGATTGTCGGTCTGCTGGCGATCGGCCTGGTCGCCGTGCGCAGCCGTCGGCGCGAACTCGAACGCGAACGTGCCAACGACATCTTGCGCAACAGCGAAGCGAGTCTGGCCGAAGCCCAGCGCATCGCCCACCTCGGCAACTGGGAGCTCGATCTGCTCAGCAACGTGCTGACCTGGTCGCCGGAAATCTTTCGCATCTTCGAGCTCGACCCGACCAAATTCGGGGCCTCCTACGAGGCCTTTCTCGGCGCGATCCATCCCGACGACCGGGCGATGGTCAATCAGGCCTACACCGACTCCGTGGCGAACCGGACGCCCTACGACATCGTGCATCGACTGTTGATGCGGGACGGCCGGATCAAGTACGTCAACGAAAAATGCGAAACCCGCTACGCACCGGATGGCAAGCCAATACGCTCCCTGGGCACGATTCATGACATCACCGAGCGCCAGCGTGCCGAAAAGGCGGTCCGCGCCCTGAATCAGGAACTGGAGCAGCGGGTCGCGGCGCGCACGGCCCAGCTGGAAGCCGCCAACACGGAGCTGGAGGCCTTCGCCTTTTCGGTTTCGCACGACCTGCGGGCGCCCTTGCGCGCCATCGACGGCTTTTCGCGCATCCTGGTCGAGGACTATGAAAGCACGCTCGATGCCGAAGGCCGGCGACTGCTCGGCGTGGTGCGCGAGAACAGCGCCCGCATGGCCCAGCTGATCGACGACATTCTGAGCTTCTCACGGATGAGCCGGCGCGACATGGAGACCGGCGACCTCGATATCGGAGCGCTGGCGCAGTCGGTATTCGACGAACTGCGCGCCGCGGTTCCCGGGCGCATGCTGGTTTTGAAGATCGGCGAACTGCCGACAGCCTGGGGCGATCGGGCGATGATGCGGCAGGTCCTGGCCAACCTGATTTCCAACGCGATCAAATTTACCGGACCGCGCGCCGAGGCACTGATCGAGATCGCCGGCGATACCGACAACGGTGCCGATGAAAGCCACTTCTACGTCCGCGACAACGGCGTCGGCTTCGACATGCAATACGTGGAAAAGCTGTTCGGCGTTTTCCAGCGCCTGCACAGTACCGAAGAATTCGAGGGCACCGGCATCGGCCTGGCCATCGTCAAGCGCATCATCGTCCGCCACGGCGGTCGGGTCTGGGCCGAAGGCGAAGTCGATGGCGGAGCGACGATGCATTTCACGCTTCCGCGCATCGCGCAGCCGCAACAACGGAGGCCGCAATCGTGACGCAACCCATGTCCGGCAGCGCCATTGCCTATCCGGCGAAATCGGCGACATCGTCCGTCTGGTTCGTCAGATGGATGATGGCCGGCTTGGTGCTGATCAATCTGTTCGTCTTCGGCATGGTGACTTTTTCCCTTTACCAAAGCTATGACGAATCCCAGCAAGGCGCCGAGCTAACCGCACAGAACCTGTCCAGCCTGTTGGCTCAGCACATCGCCGGAGATATCGACAGGATCGATTTGACGCTGCTGGCCGCGGCCGACGAAGTCGAACGCCAGCTTGCCGGCGGTGGCATCGACCGGCAGGCCTTGAACCGGTTTCTGGAGCGACAGCAGCGGCGCCTGCCTGAAATCTTCAGCCTGCGCACGACCGATGCGCACGGCATCGTCTCGCATGGGGTCGGCGTGAATCCGGCGGCGCGGCAGGACAATTCCGACCGCGAATACTTCGTCCGCCAGCGCTACGACCCGAAGGTCGGGCTGGTCATCGCCAGGCCTGTGTATACGCGTCTCGACAAGCGTTGGGCGGTGCCCGTGTCGCGTCCCTTCCATCTTCCGGACGGCACCTTCGGCGGCGTGATCTACGCGAATGTGTCGGTTGATCACCTGATCAGCACGCTTGCCGCGATCGACGTCGGTCGGCGTGGCTCGGCCTCGCTGCGCAATGCCGAACTGAGAATCTTCGCCCGCACTCCGGTTCCAGCGCACGCCGACAAGGTGATTGGCGAAAAACTCGCCGTGCCCGAGTTGCAGGAACTGATCCGGAGCGACCGCGACGCCGGAAGCTATATTTCGTCGCACACGGTCGACGGCGTCGAACGAAAGTTTGCCGTGCGCAAGGTCACCGGGTTCCCCCTTTACGTCGTCGTCGGCAGGGCCACCGACGAATACCTGGCGCAGTGGAAAGACCAGGCGACCAAGACGGCGCTGTTGGCTGCCCTGTTCTTCCTGGCGACGCTGGTATCGTCCTGGCTGATCTACCGCAACTGGAAGCACCAGTTGGCCGCCACGCTGGACCTGGCGCGCGAGGAGGAAAAGTTCCATACCGTCGCCGACTACACCTACGACTGGGAATACTGGGAGGGGCCGGCCAGGGAAATGCTCTACATGTCGCCCTCGTGCGAGCGGGTGACCGGATATTCCAGGGCCGAGTTCCTGGCCGAGCCGGATCTGATCTACCGCATCATCCATCCCGACGATCAACACCAGATGGCGGGTCACCGGACCGACGCCGCGCACAGGGACGACGCCGGAGTGGACTTCCGCATCGTGCGCCGCGATGGCGAAATCCGCTGGATCGCCCATGGCTGCAGCGCCGTGTTCGGCCGTGACGGCCAGTTCATGGGGCGCCGCGCCAACAATCGAGATATCACGGAGCGCGTGCAGGCCGAGGCCACGGTACGCCAATTGAACGCCGAACTCGAACAGCGCGTCGCGAGCCGCACCGCCCAACTGGAAGCTGCCAACAAGGAGATCGAGGATTTCTCCTACTCGATTTCCCACGATCTGCGCACGCCCTTGCGGGCCATCGCCGGCTTCGCCCAGATCCTGGTTGAAGAGCATGCCGCCAGCCTCGACAGCGAAGGCCGGCGCCTGCTCGACGTGGTGCACGCGAACACGGTGCGCATGGGCCGGCTGATCGACGAACTGCTGGAGTTCCTGCGCCTCGGCCGGCGCCCGATGGACTTCGGGCCGGTAGATGTTGCGCAGCTGGTCCAGGAGATCTTCGACGAATTGCAGGCCACCGTGCCGGACCGCAAACTGCGGCTGGATTTGAAGACCCCGCCGCCGCTTTGGGGCGACCGAACCATGATCCGCCGGTTGCTGTCGAACCTGCTCTCGAATGCGGTCAAGTTCACCCAGCCGCGAGCGCTGGCGGTGATCGAAGTCGGCGGCCGCATCGAGGGCAACCTAGCCCGTTACTATGTCAAGGACAACGGCGTCGGCTTCGACATGCGCTACGTGGATAAACTGTTCCAGGTCTTCGAACGCGTGCATCCGGTAGGGCAATTCGAAGGCAGCGGCACCGGCCTGGCGATGGTCAAGCGCATCGTCGGCCGCCACGGCGGCAGCGTCTCGGCCGAAGGCCAGGTCGACGTCGGTGCCACAATCAGTTTTACCTTGCCTGCAAGAGAGATGGAAAATGACCCAACTCAATGACGCCGTGGAGATCCTGCTGGTGGAAGACACGCCGGCCGACGCCGAACTGACCATCCGGGCCCTGAAGAAGAACTGCCTTATCAACAACCTGGTCTGGGTCAAGGACGGTGCCGAGGCGCTGGATTTCGTGTTCGCCACCGGCGCTTACGCCGGGCGCGACAGCAGCCACCAGCCCAGGGTGGTACTGCTCGATCTGCGCCTGCCGCGGATCAGCGGCATCGAGGTATTGCGGCGGCTGAAACAGGATGAGCGTACCCAGTCGATTCCGGTGGTGGTGCTCACCTCATCGAAGGAGGATGTCGATGTGGAAGAGTGCTACCGGCTCGGCGTCAACAGCTACATCACCAAGCCCGTCGCCTTCGACGAGTTCGTCAGGGTGGTGGGCGAACTCGGCCTCTACTGGTTGTTGCTGAACAAGATTCCCAACGAATGACGCGCGATGCCCGCTGAGCTGAAGATACTGCTGCTGGAAGACGAGCCGATCGATGCCGAACTCGCCATGCGCGCGCTGCGCAAGGCCGGCATCGACTTCTCGTCCCTGCGTGTGGAATCCCGGGATGCCTTCGTCGCGGCGCTGGACGACTTTCGGCCCGACATCATCCTCGCTGACTACCGGCTGCCGGCCTTCGACGGCCTGCAAGCGCTGGCGATAGCGATCGAACGGGCACCGGACGTGCCCTTCATATTCGTCTCCGGCGCCATGGGCGAGGAATTCGCCATCGAGACGCTGCATCAGGGCGCAGCGGACTATGTGCTCAAGGACCGCCTGGGCAAACTGGCACCGGCGGTCAGCCGCGCCTTGCAGGAAGCCGCCGAGCGCCGCCTGCGGCAACGCGCCGAAGCCGAGCTGGCGGCCAGCGAGGAACGCTTCCGGAACATCGCCGAGTCGGCCCAGGACGGACTGATCACCGTCGACCAGAGCGAGACCATCACCTACTGGAACCGGGCGGCGGAAAGAATGTTCGGTTACAGCGCGGCGGAAACCCTTGGTCGCCCCTTGCATCAGTTGCTCGCCCCGGCGCGCTATCGCGAAGCCATCCACAAGGGCTGGAGCCACTTCCGCGAAACCGGCGAGGGCCCAGTGATCGGCCATACCCTGGAAATGTCCGGGCTGCGCAAGGGCGGCGAGGAGTTTCCGGTCGAGTTGTCGATTTCCTCGGTGGCGATCGACGGGCACTGGCACGCCACGGGCATAGTGCGCGACGTTTCGGAACGGCACCGGGCGGAGGCGGTGCGCCGCGAACTGGCGGCGATCGTCGAGTCCTCGGAGGATGCCATTATCGGCAAGGCGGTGGATGGGCGCATCACGACCTGGAACAGCGGCGCCGAAAAAATCTACGGCTACGCCGCCGAGGAGATCGTCGGCAAGCCGGTGGAATTCCTCGCGCCGGAAGAGCGCCGGCAGGAAGTTGCAGATCTGCTGAACCTCGTCAGGGGCGGCAAGAGCGTCGCGCACTTCGAGACCTCACGCAAGCGCAAGGATGGCCGGGAGATAGAAGTATCGCTGTCCCTCTCGCCGATCCGCGACTTCTCGGGAACGATCACGGGAATTTCCACCATCGCGCGCGACATCACCGCGCGCAAAACCGCCGAGCGCGCCCTGAAGCAGAGCAACCGCTTCCTGCGGACCCTCAGCCGCTGCAACGAAACCCTGGTGCACGCCACCGAGGAGATCGGCTTGCTGGAGGACATGTGCCGCGTGGTGGTCGAAACCGGCGGCTTTCCGATGGCCTGGGTGGCCTACGTCGAACACGACGCGGCACGCTCGGTGCGGCCGGTGGCACAGTTCGGCGAGCGCGCCGCCGAATACGTGGCCGCCCTCGGCCTGACCTGGGCCAACTCCGACCAGGGCGAGGGACCGACCGGCCGCGCGGTGCGCAGCGGCCAGATCCAGGTCACCAGGGATATCGCCACCGATGCCGGCTTTTCGCCGTGGCGTTCGCGGGCCCTGGAATTCGGCTACCGTTCGAGCGTCGCCCTGCCGCTCAAGGCGGATCAGCGGGTGATCGGCACGCTCAACATCTATGCGGCCGAGGCCGACGTGTTCGGCGATCAGGAGCTCAGCCTGCTCGCCGAGCTCGCCGCCGATCTTGCCTTCGGCATCGTCACGGTGCGCGCCCGCGCCGAGCAACGACAAAACGCCCTCAAGCTGGAACGCGCCCTGGAGGACACGATCCAGGCCATCGCCACCACGATCGAGGCGCGCGACCCCTATACGGCGGGACACCAGCAGCGGGTCAGCCAGCTGGCGACGGCGATTGCGCGCGAGATGCAACTCGACGACGTGCTGGTCGCCGGGGTCCAGCGCGGCGCGGAAATCCACGACATCGGCAAGATCTACGTGCCGTCGGAGATACTGAACCGGCCCGGACGGCTCAGCGACATCGAATTCTCGATGATCAAGACCCATTCACAGGTCGGCTACGACATCGTCAAGGACATCGAATTTCCCTGGCCAATCGCGGCGATGATCCTCCAGCACCACGAGCGGCTGGACGGCAGCGGCTATCCGCAGGGCCTGAAGGGCGATGCGATCCTGCCCGAGGCGAAGATACTGGCCGTGGCCGACGTGGTCGAAGCAATGATGAACCACCGCCCCTATCGCGCCGCCCTGGGCGTCGATTCGGCCATCGCCGAGATTGCCCGCAGCAGCGGGCGGCTGTTCGATCCGGAAGTGGTCACGGCCTGCACCCGGCTGCTGCGCAACGGCGGCTTTTCAGTCTGACACCGCTCTCCGGCGCGGCCTGATTGCAGGGCAAAACGCGTGAGGATGCGCTAACTTCGCAGCAGCGTCTGCAGACCGCGCGGCGAGCGCACCAGGTCCGCCAGCGTGTACTCGTCGAGCGTCGCATACAGCGCATCGAAGGCGCGCACCAGCACCGCCGCCAGCCGGCAGGCCGGCGCGATGCGGCAGGTCCCGGCCTCGTCCGACAGGCACTCCACGATCGGCGCGCTGCCTTCGCTGGCACGCACGATCTGGCCCAACCGGATCTCCTCGGGCGCGCGCGCCAGGCGAATGCCGCCGCCCTTGCCACGCACCGACTCGATGACCCCGGCGCGCGCCAGCTGATGCACCACCTTCATCAAGTGGTTCTCCGAAATGGCGTAGGCAGCGGCAATCTCCGGGATAGTGGCAAGCCGCTCGCGATTGAGCGCGAGGAACATCAGCACGCGCAAGGTGTAATCGGAGAAGGTGGTCAGTTTCATGTCGCAAAGTCTACACTCATAAGCAGTAAAAGAAATATTGCTTTTAAAAAAAGACGATGTTAGGATGAAGCTGTATTCAATTTACTGCTTTAAAACCATGACTACCGATCCTGCCCCCCACCTGCCCGACGAAGCGGCCATCCGCGATCTGCTGCGCCAGGTGATCGACCCCGAAGTCGGCATGAACATCGTCGAGCTCGGCCTGGTCTATCGCATCGAGGTCGCTGTGGACAAGCTGCTGATCGAAACGACCATGACCTCGCCGGCCTGTCCGCTGGGCGAGATGATCATCGACGAGATGCGGGCCGTACTGGCGCACGCCCTGCCGGCTGGCTGCGCCGCGGACATCCGCCTGGTCTGGGAACCGCCCTGGACGCCCGCCATGATGAGCGACACCGGCAAGCAGCATTTCGGCTGGTAGGCCGCGAATCCGGAAACAAGCCCTTGCACCCTCAACCCCGCCTCAAGCACACCACAGGAGAAAATCCATGACCACGCCACAGAGCTTCAAGACCACCGTCGATGTCCGCAGCATCGCCCCGCGCGAGCGCCACCCGCTGATTTTCGGCAGCTTCGACCGGCTGGCCGCCGGCGAGGCGCTGCTGCTGGTCAACGACCACGACCCGAAGCCGCTCTACTACCAGTTCCAGGCGGAATCGAAAGGCCAATTCACCTGGGACTACCTCGAATCCGGCCCCGAAGTCTGGCAGGTGAAGATCGGCAAGCCGGCGATAGGCGCCGCCACCTCCGGCGCTTGCGGCTGCGCCCATTGAGCGGCAGCCGGCCGTGAGCGATCTGCGCCCCGCCGCGCGCCTGCCGCTGCTGGTGCTGGGCATGCTGTCGCTGCTCGGCGGCGTGCTGGCCGGCCTGGCGCGGCTCGACTGGGGCGTGCCGGCCGTCGCCGCCGGGGCGGCGGGCTGGCATGGGGCGCTGATGATTTCGGCCTTTCTCGGCACCGTCATCGGCCTGGAACGGGCGGTCGCCCTCGGCCGCGGCTGGGCCTACCTGGCGCCGGCTGCCGCCGGCCTCGGCGGCATGGCCCTGCTCGCCGGAGCGCCCCTGCTCCTGGCGCAACTACTCGCCGTCGCCGCGGCGACCGTGCTGCTGGCCGCCAGCGTCCAGGTGCTGCTGCGCCTGGTGGCGCCGTTCACGCTCATCCTCGCCGTAGGCGCCTTGTGCTGGCTGATCGGCAACCTGGTCTGGCTGTGGGGCGGCGTGCTCAACGCGGCGGTCGCCTGGTGGCTGGCCTTCCTGGTACTGACCATCGCCGGCGAGCGGCTGGAACTGACCCGCTTCCTGCCCACCCCGGTGGTCGCCCAGCGGGTCTTCTTCGCCATTGTCGGCAGCCTGCTGGCCGGCGCCGCGCTCGGCTTGCGCGAAGAAGACGCCGGCCTCGCCCTGTTTGCTGCCGGTCTGCTGGCGCTGGCGCTCTGGCTGCTGCGCTACGACATCGCGCGGCGCAACGCCGGGCAAGCCGGCCTGACCCGCTTCATCGCGCTGTGCCTGTTGTCGGGCTACGCCTGGCTGGTGCTGGCCGGCCTGCTCGGCCTCGCCGGCGGCTTGCTGCCCGGCCACCCCTGGCACGATGCGACGCTGCACGCGGTCGGCCTCGGCTTCGTCTTCTCCATGATCTTCGGCCACGCGGCTATCATCTTCCCCGCCGTGCTGCGGGTCAGGATTCCCTATCACCCGGCCTTCTACCTGCCGCTGCTGGTGCTGCACGCCTCGCTGGCGCTGCGAATTTTCGGCAGCCTGAGCGGTCAAATCGGCTTGCGCAGCGAGGGCGCCCTGGTCAATGCCATTGCGCTGCTGCTGTTCATCGCCACCATGCTGGTCAGCGTCGGGCGCGGCCGGCGCAGCGTTCCGCAGCCGCCAAGCCACGGCCCGACGACGCCCTGAATCCGGGCTCGCCGACCGCCACCGCCTCCAGGAGCCGTCATGTTCTTCAGCAAGCTGAAAGCCCGCCTCGCCCAGACCGACGTCGACAGCCTGAACCAGCGCGCCAGCGCGATCGGCGGCATCGTCAGCCTGATCAAGGAGATCGCCGACCAGACCAACCTGCTGGCGCTCAACGCCGCGATCGAGGCGGCGCGCGCCGGCGAAGCCGGGCGCGGCTTCGCCGTGGTCGCCGACGAGGTGCGCAAGCTGGCGGAGCGCACCGCCAAGGCCACCACCGAGATTTCCGGCCTGGTCGGCGCCATCCAGGACGAAACCCGCGCCGCCAAGACGGCGATGGAAGTGGGCGCCGAGGAAGCCAGCCGCTATTCGGCCGAAAGCGAACTGGCGATGCACAGCATGCAGCACCTGCTCGAACTCGCCCGGCGCATGGAAGGCGCCGTCGCCTCGTCGGCGCTGCTGTCGAACGTCGAACTGGCGAATCTCGAAGAACTGATGCTGAAGCTGGAGGTGTACAAGGTGTTCCTCGGCATCTCGACCGTGCGCCCGGAAGCCCTGCCCGACGAGACGCAATGCCGCCTTGGCCAGTGGTATTACGCTGGCGAAGGCCACGAGCGCTTTGCCGGCCTGCGCGGCTACGCCGACCTGGAAACGCCGCACCGCGCAGTGCACCAGCACGCCCGCCGCGCCGTCGAGCTCTATTACGCCGGCGGCCTCGAAGCCGGCCTGGCGGAACTCAAGGCGATGGAGCAGGCCAACCGCATGGTGATGAACGGCATGAGCCGGATGCTGGGCGAACTGACGGCGGGATGACGACCATGAGCGGCCGCGATATCGCCGGCTACCGCTTTCGCGCGGACAGCCCCGCGCCTGGACCAAAACCTCAAGGAGGCAAACCGTGAATGCCGATACTGAAAGCCGCCAGGACGGCCCGGCGCCGAACAGCGCCGCCAACCCGGCCAAATGGACCGACGAAACCGTGCTCGCCTTCCGCGCCTGGACGCCGACGCTGCTGACCTTCCGCAGCACGCGCCCGGCCGCCTTCCGCTTCACGCCCGGGCACTACACCCGCCTCGGCCTCGGCGCCGACGACGCCGCGGTGTGGCGCCCTTATTCGATGGCCTCGGCGGTGCAGGACGATTTTCTCGAATTCATCGCCGTGCTGGTTCCCGGCGGCGCGTTCTCCGAGCAGTTGCGGCAACTGCGCGTCGGCGACAGCCTGCGCGTGGACAAGGCCGCCTACGGTTTCCTTACCGTCGATCAACTGGCGCCAGGCAAGGATCTCTGGCTGCTGGCCAGCGGCACCGGGCTCGGGCCGTTTGTCTCCATCCTGCGCGAGCCGACGGTCTGGCAGAATTTCGAGCGCCTGATCCTGGTGCACAGCGTGCGCCACTCCGCCGAACTCGCCTGGCGCGAGGAAATCACGGCCCTCCCCGACCGGTTTGCACCGACCAAAGCGGCGCTCCGCTATCTTCCGATCGTGACCCGCGAACCGGGCGCCACAGCGCTGGCGGATCGCATCCCGCTGCTGCTCGCCGATGGCCGCCTCGAAGCCGCCGCCGCCAGCCCGCTCAGCCTTGCCGGCTCGCGCCTGATGGTCTGCGGCAACCCCGAACTGGCGAAGGAACTGCGGCAAACCCTCAGCGCGCGCGGCTATGCCACCAACCGCCGCGGCGTGCCGGGACAAATGGCTTTCGAGAAATACTGGTAAACGAAAAAGGCATCCCGATGAAGCGCCACGCGCAACTGCAGGACCTTTCCCGCGAACATCACGGCGCGCTGAAGCTGGCGCGTGCCGCCCGCCATGCGGCCGAGTCGGGAGCGGCGGACCAGCTTGCGACACAGGCGCGACGCGTCGCCCAAACGTTCGCCGCCGAGCTCGATCCGCACTTCCGCGTCGAGGAGCAAGGCATCCTGCCGCTGCTCACGCAGGCCGGCGAACACGCGCTGGTGCAACGTACACAGGACGAACACGCCGAACTGCGGCGGCTCGTCGCCGCCCTTTCCCGGCCCGATTCGGCCACGCTGTCGCGCTTCGCCGAATTGCTCGCGGCGCATGTCCGCTTCGAAGAGCGCGAACTGTTCGAAGCGGCGCAAGACAAAATGCCCTTCGGCTAAGCCCGTGGCGGCAATCTCATAGGCAAGAACAAGCCCGTGGCAAAGAAATTCCCCTTGCATCCCAAGCATCCCGAGCGGATTTGCTGGGGCTGCGACAAATACTGTCCGGTCGATTCTCTCGAATGCGGCAACGGTTCGGACCGCACCCAGCACCCGGTGGAACTGCTCGGCGCGGACTGGCTTGAGTACGGCGACTGGGGAATGGAAACCGGGACGGAACCGACCCAGACGTCAGAAGGCACCGATACCGACGCGGCCTCGGTTTAGTTTTCGCGGCGTTCCAGGCCCTCAGGAGTCGGCGCTGGCGGGACGGCGGCAAAAGCGCTGGAGATGGAATTTGGGTCCGACCACTTGTCACTCCTGGGCCTTCGCGACCGCCTGTTGGTCGGTCAATCGGTCGTTGGCCTCGGTTCAGTTGAATGACCCGTGCGTACGGCAATCAGCCTGATGCCAAGCTAATTTCACCGGGACTGAAAATGTCCTTTCAGGGTAGTAGTGGCAACCCCAATTCCTTAAGAAACCCGTTGTGTTTGTCTTTTGCTTTCGCGATTTCCTTCTCGATAGCCACCAATTGCCGGTGAACCAGCTTCAAATCAATCTCTTCCTCTGCTTGTGCCGTGCTGATGTAGCGCGAGATGTTGAGGTTGAAACCTTCTTTCTCGATGCGCTCCATCGACACCCGCATGGAATAACGATTTTCTTCGGTGCGATGCTGGTAGGTATCGACGATCCTCTTGATGTGCTCCGGCAGCAAGCGGTTCTGGCGCTTGCCTTTTTCGAAGTACTCGGCCGCATTGATGAACAGCACGTCGTCCGGCTTCTTGCACTTCTTCAACACCAGAATGCACACCGGAATTCCTGTGGAGAAGAACAGGTTGGCGGGCAGACCGATCACCGTGTCGATATGGCCGTCCCTCAGCAATTTGGTGCGGATGCGTTCTTCTGCACCACCCCGGAACAGCACCCCATGCGGCAGGATGATGGCCATCGTGCCTTCCGGGGCGAGGAAGTGAAAACCGTGCAAAAGGAAGGCAAAATCCGCCGCCGACTTGGGGGCGAGTCCACCGTAGCCCTTGAAGCGGAAATCGTCGGCCATCGCCTCGCTGGGTTCCCAGCGCAGACTGAACGGCGGATTGGCCACGACAGCGTCGAACCGCAATTTCCTGGCCGGGTTGGCCTCACGCAGTTCGTCCCATTCGTTGAACAGCGTGTCGCCGTGAAAGATTTCGAACTCCGTGTCCTTCACCCCGTGCAGCAGCATGTTCATGCGCGCCAGGTTGTAGGTGGTGATGTTCTTTTCCTGGCCGTAAATTTTGCCAATGCCATGCGCCCCCATGCGCTTGCGCACGTTCAGGAGCAGCGAGCCCGAACCGCAAGCGAAATCCAGCACCTTGTCCAGTCGTTGTTTGTGGCCGGTGCTGGGGTCTTGCCCATCCAGCGTCACGATCTCGGACAGTATCTGTGAAATCGGCTGGGGCGTATAGAACTCGCCCGCCTTCTTGCCAGAGCCTGCCGCGAACTGACCGATCAGATATTCATAGGCGTCGCCCAGCACATCGCTGTTGGTCGAGAACTTGGCCAGCCCCTCGGCAATCTTGGTGACGATGGTGCACAGCTTGGCGTTACGGGCTGGATAGGTCTTGCCCAGCTTTTCCGAGTTGAGATTGATCTCGGAAAACAGGCCGACGAAGACGCTTTTAAAAGATTCGTTCTCGATGTAATCAAAACTCTCTTGTAGAGTGCGCAACAACTCTTCATCTTGGGTACGAGCCATTTCTGCGATGCTGCTCCACAAGTAGTGGGGCTTGATCACATAGTGTGCCTTGCGCCGCATCTGCGCTTCGAACTGATCGATGTCATTCAGGTTGCCCTCATACCAAAGACGTAGAGGTGGCATATTGGGCTCATCCTTATTGTCCGGATAGTCGGCTCCCAGTTCCTTTCTTGCCGCAGCTTCGTAGTTGTCCGATAGATAGCGCAGGAACAGGAAGGACAGCATGTAGTCGCGGAAATCGTCCGCGTTCATTGCTCCGCGTAAATCGTCGGCAATGCCCCACAGGATGTCGCCCAGTTTTTTCTGGTCTTGCTCGGTCATTCCTTGTTTTCCTTGTCTTCGGCCCGCGCTTCGAGGGCTTGGCGGTCGCGCTCAAGCTCCTGGCGCAGTTCGTCCTCGCTAGGCAGTACCAGACGGTATTTGCTGGCGAACAGTTGTTCGCTCTCGTGCAGCACCGAGTAGCGCACCACCGACTGATCCTTGTTGCCGCATAGCAGAATGCCCACCGTTGGATTATCGTTTTCGCCCCGGCGCAGGTCATCGTACAGACGCACGTACATATCCATCTGCCCGATGTCCTGATGCGTCAGTTCGCCGGTTTTCAGATCGATCAGCACGAAACACTTGAGCAGGTAGTTGTAGAACACCAGATCGATATAAAAATCCTTGCTCTCGGTGCTGATGCGCTGCTGGCGCGCCACAAAGGCAAAGCCCTTGCCCAACTCCAGCAGAAAATCCTGCAGCTTGTCCATCAAGGCCTGTTCGAGACTGGATTCCAGCAGCTTGCCGGCGTTCGGCAGGCCCAGAAACTCCAGCATCACCGGATCGCGTACAAAGGCGCGGGGGGACTGCTCCAGTGTTGCCAGATTCTCCCGAGCCTCGGTGGCCACAGCATCCTTGTCCTGACTCAATAGCAAGCGTTCGTAATACAGCGAGCCAATCTGCCTTTCCAGCGCCCGCGAACTCCAGTTCTGCGCGGCCGCTTCCTGCATGTACCACAGGCGCGCTGCCTCGCTCTCCACCCGGGTCAACACGCGGTAATGGGTCCAGCTCAATTCGGAACGCACTGCGTTCCAAATCGGGAAGCACTGAAAAAACGCCCGCATGTGACGCAGGTTGCGTTCGTCGAAACCCTTGCCGAACTCCTGTGCCAGTGCCTGCCCAAGTTGCGGCAGCAAGCGCTTGCCGTATGCCGCGCGGGCCTGCCCGCCCTGCTCGAATTCGACGATGTGCCGGCCGATCTGCCAACAGGTCTGCACCTGAATCACGTCCACCTGGCGCAGCACCTGTTGGCGGGCCTGCACGATCAGGCCGCGCAGGGCGTCCAGCAAGCCATGCGACGCTTGATCGTCCGGCGTTGCAGGGGGCTTGAGGGTCATGATGCCTCCGTCGTTGCGGGTTGAGTTTGCGCGGCGGGCGGCGCAAACTCGGGCAGGTCAACAAAGGCATAGCGGGCCAGGAACCCCTCCAGGATTTCCTTGAACAGCGCCTTGTTGTCTTCCAGCATTTCGCGTGGCTCGTAGAGCGAATATTTGCCGTGGCTCAGCAGGTTCAAGGCGCGAGCGTGCAAGCCTTCGTCGCCCGATGTGCCCAGGCATTCCGAAAAGTCATCGTGGCCAAAGAAGTTCGCCGTCTTTTCCAGGATGCTGCGCAGCGTGTTGAAGTGGTGGGTGTATAGCGCACCGCTCTGGCTGGCGGTTTTCAACTCGCTCAACATGGCGACATGGTGGAAGAAGGGTGTGTCGGTAGTGGCGCGCAGCGTGTGACCTTCACTCTCCTTGGTCTTGTACAGAAAGTAGCTCTTGGTTTGCGGTCTTCAATGGCGTGGGTGATGGTGTAGGCATGCAACTGTTTCTGGAAAACGTCTTCGGTGGTGACGTCGGTCGCGTGATCGCCATCAATTTTCACCTTGCTGGCGTTGTCGCCAAAGATGGGGGTGCCGGTGAAGCCGAAGAGCTGCGCGTTAGGGAAGAAATCCTTGATGGCCTTGTGATTGTCGCCGAATTGCGAGCGGTGGCATTCGTCGAAGATGAAGACGACGCGCTTGTTGCGCAGCGGCTCCAGCCGCTCCTTGTATTTGCGCTTGTGGGTGCCGTCGAGGGCAATGCCCAGCTTCTGGATGGTGGTGACGATGACCTTGTCGGCGTAGTCGGTGGATAGGAGCCGCCGGACCAGGGTTTCGGTGTTGGTGTTTTCCTCGACGCAATTGGCCTGGAATTTGTTGAATTCCTCGCGGGTCTGGCGGTCGAGGTCCTTGCGATCGACCACGAACAGGCATTTCTCGATATCCGGGTTGTCCTTGAGCAGCGTCGAGGTCTTGAAGGAAGTGAGCGTCTTGCCGCTGCCGGTGGTATGCCAGATGTAGCCATTGCCCCGGTTTTGGTGGATGCAATCGACGATGGCGCGCACCGCATAGATCTGGTACGGGCGCATGATCATGAGCTTTTGCTCGCTGGCGACCAGCACCATGTAACGGCTGATCATTTCACCCAGCGTGCATTTGGCGAGGAACTTCTCTGCGAAGGGGGCGAGGTGGTTGATTTTCTGGTTGCCCTCGTCGGCAAACTGGTAGAGCGGTAGAAAGCGCTCGTCGGCGTCGAAACTGAAGTGGCGGGTGTTGTTGTTGGCGAAGTACCAGGTCTGGTCCTGATTGCTGACGATGAAGAGCTGCATGAAGCACATCAGCGTTCGGGTGTAGCCGTTGCCGGGGTCGTTCTTGTACTCGACCACTTGCTGCATGGCCCGGCGGGGATTGATGCCCAGGGTCTTGAGTTCGACCTGGACGACAGGTACACCGTTGATCAGCAGCACCACGTCGTAGCGATGGTGGCTGTTGTCGGTGTTGATGCGCAGCTGGTTCACTACCTCGAAGCTGTTCTTGCACCAGTCCTTGATGTTGACCAGCGTGTAGAACAGCGGCGTGCCATCGTCGCGCTCGAAGCTGTTAATCTCGCGCAGGCGCCGGGACGCGGCAAAGACATCGGCCGTGACCAGATCGTCCTTCAGACGTTCGAATTCGCTGTCGCTCAGGCTAACGCGATTCAGTTCCTGAAATTTTTTGCGGAAATTCGCCTCCAGCGACGCCCGATCACGAATATCCGGTCGATAGGCATACTTCAGCGCTTCGAGCTTGGCGATGAAATCCTGCTCAATCTGGCTTTCTGTTGTTGTCATTGGGAACCGCTGGCCTGGAAAACTTCGCCGATTTTATCGCGGTTGCATCTGCGCACCTATCGGCTTGTCGCTGACAGAGCGAGTAGTTGACACCGTTACTGCAATGAAAGGCACTGCGGGGATCAGCGAGAACGCCGATTGCCTCTCAGGCCGCTTACCGGCGCCAAGAAATTGAGTTCAGAGTCGCCAAGGCGAATCAAGGCTTCTTGGCCGACCGCCGCGCCCGCTTCCGTTCCAGCGCAAGGGCGGCATCGATTTCGGCCAGCCCTGCCGCTTCGGGCAGATCGGCGAAGCCCGCTTCGATGCGTTGGCATAGCGCATCGAAGCGGCCCTGCATGCGACGAATGCGCTCGAACAAGCGGGCGACGAATGCGCTCGAACAAGCGGGC
>Ga0156014_1002_pt1 | contig 19501 bp, 22 predicted proteins | sample RifCSPlowO2_02_FD_107668 | JGI IMG/M metagenome (GOLD analysis project Ga0156014, IMG submission 107668) | Rhodocyclales bacterium RIFCSPLOWO2_02_FULL_63_24 | reverse complement strand
CATAGTACCGGTTAAGTCCGACAGGCTGCTAGCCAGCTTTATCGCCGTAGCGGTGAGGCTCGCCTGAAAATCCCTGCCTATCTTGTCCGCTGTATCGAGCGTGATCGGCCGCCCCTTGATCATAGGGACGAAAAGGTAGGACGGGAGCAACAGTTGCGAGGCGAAGGCATTGGCTTGGGACTCGACTCCTTTCGCCTCGTCATTCTGCGGAGAAATGTCCTCCTTGGCGCAGACAAAACCACCTCGACCGTGCCGTTCGACCCAATGCCCAATCTCGTGCGCAATGGAAAATCTCTGGCGCGGGCGTTGGCTGTCGGCTCTCACTGTGATGATCGCTCTAGTGTCGTTGCCGACAATTCGCGCCTCACTTCCGTCGATTTTCGCGTAGCGGACGGCTACGCCAAGTTCGAGCGCGATCGCCTCTAAGTCGATTTGCTCTGGGCGGTCGATTCCGAATCCACGCAGGATTGTCTCGGCCATGGAGAACGGGCGCCGTTCAATCGTTCGGCTTGTCATCATCCAGTAGCCCGAGCTCTTGGAGGTCGTCCCAAAGGCCTTCGAGATCGGAATTGGTTAGCTCCTTCCCATTGCGGAAGGCCAGAGATAGGTCGCCGCCGGCTCCGCCACGGATCAAATCCATAACCCGGTTCCTCATCTCGTCAAGGGACGGACGCACCTTGGCAGGCGGTCCCTTCGGCTCCTGTTGGTAGATCGTTCGCGCCTTCTCTAGTCGCGAGCGTTTGATTTTCCTAAGCCTAGCGAGCGTGGTCGAACGCATCTGCTCCGCGACCGACGCCGGTTCGACGCCTTCGTCCACCGCCTCGGCGAGGATCTGTTCGTCGGTGGCCGCCATTACGTCGTCCGTGACTGCCTCGGCGATCGCCGCCATCCGCATTCCCGCCACATCTTTGTCGCGGTTCATTTTTCTCTCCTTGCCGGAAACAGTTTGTCCAGCCCCCTGCGTAGTTGTTTTCGTGCCGTTTCGTATTGGGTCATCGTCATGCCGCCGATTTCCCTGACCTCTTCGGGTTTCATGCCATCCTCGATGCCCATCAATACCAGCTCGACATTCTGGTTTCCCTTGAAATGCGCTTCGATCTTCGCAAGCTCCACCTCGGCCAAGGCTCGCGCCTCCTCGGTCAAGGCGAGGGCAAGCGGCGTCTTGCCTTCGGAGCCGAAAATATCTGGCGCGGTGCCGGGGTCGGAGTCGGCAGCGAGATCGCCGGCCAGAGCCTCCAACTTAACGGAATTGCGGTTTCGAATGCCGTGGGCGATGCTTTTCATAGCACTGCGCATCCAGGGAATGAACGCCATTCCGACATTCCAAATCCGGCCCCCAGTGAACAGCCTTTCGAACGTTTCGTTGATAAGTTCGTCAGGATCGTCGAAACGGATCCCCCACAAGTTGGCCTTGGCCATCTTGCGCAGCCTCATCCAGTCCGCGTCGGTCAGCCGCTCGATCTGTTCCTCGATTTGATCGGTAGTCGCCGCAGCGCCGTATTTGCTATCCAAGCGGTCCTCCGGGGTACTCATATGGTGGAAGGCGGGAAAATCTTAGTATCCGGACAGAAAAGCGTTGTCCGGTTTGCGCGTTTCGTCCGCCTTTAGTTTCGAGCGACTTTGCTCGATCCCGACAAGGAGTATACGAAATGGCAACAAAACGCAACCAGCATGTTGTTCCCAGCGGCCAAGACTGGGCAATTCGCGGCGCGGGTTCGTCCCGGGCCACGGAAATCCTCCCCACCAAGGCGGAGGCGGTCGACAGGGCGCGCGAGATCAGTCGCAATCAGGGGACTGAACTGATCGTTCACGGCCTCGATGGCAAGATCCAAAGCCGCGATAGCCATGGTCACGACCCCTTTCCGCCGAAGGGGTAACGGGGCGGGGTCGCCTTCGTGCGACCCCAATGTTTACGTCGCTATGTGCCGTGGTTGTGCCGTGGTTTGTGCCACCCCTTGGTTTCTAGTATGCTGATGGCACGTCTTTCTCGAAGAGGAGTCGAAATGGTCAAATCGCTGAGTCAGAGGATTACCGACAGCCGCCTGCTGCTAGGGAACCCATATGCCTATCTCGACGACATCGGGGGCTTCAGCGCATTGCCAGATATTCGCCTGGTCTCTGCCGACAAGATTGCTGCTAGCCGCTTGAAGCTGCAAGATCCATATGCGCACCTCGATGAATTTGGAGACTTCAGCGCCGCACTGCCTACACCCGTCTCCGCGTTCCGCAAAATAGGAGGGCACGTTGTGGGGCGGTTTGCGTCGCTACTCCAGAATAAGCGCAAGCACGGTCGATATGCATATGCCGACATCGAATCGAAGGCAATACAACTTCAGAAAATGATGTGGCAGGAGCGAATGGATATTTGGCCGGCTGGCGCACCGTCCAATCCGGTTGACATGCTCGATCCATCTGTGACATTCGAACTGTTGGGGTTCGACTATAAAGTTGATGAGAGTCTTGGCCAATACTTCATCGACGGCCAGCACGTCGAAGTTGCCGGCCTTATCAATGATTTTTCGATGGAGATTCGTATTTCTAGGAAGTTTCCCCAAGTTGTCCAGAACTTCACTGCTGCTCATGAACTTGGCCACGCACTTCTCCACGATGCGCGGGGTCTGCATCGCGATAGACCGCTAGACGGAAGCTCGATGCCGCAGGATCCGGTTGAAACCGAAGCAAACAAGTTCGCCTCGTACTTCCTGATGCCGGCGAAGCTTGTGAAGCGGTATTTTGAACGGTTGTTCAGCACCGACTACTTTGTGTTGGACGAAGACACCAAGTTTGCCCTGTCACGTGGCGGCTTCCTGGACCTAAACAAATGTCAGACCACGCGGGACCTGTCACGAGTCCTCGCTAGCGTAGAGAATTACAACGGGGTGCGTTTTCAGTCGCTGGCTTGCCAGTTCCAGGTTTCTACGGAAACCATGGCCATCCGGCTTGAAGAATTGGGGTCGTTGCCGGTCTAACAGTCGCCGGTCGAGTTGTCTCGGCCAAGGCTGTTAGCTCTTCAGCGACACGGGCCTTGCGCAAAATGTGCACGTGCCCAGTTGCCTCAAGAAGGCAGCATTCGCTTCTTCCTATTGGTATTTCAGCTTTGGGTCGGCATGAACTGCTGAATTAAAGGCGGCGCGGTCGTTGCGGCTTGGTGACCTGCCGATGTCCGATATGTGATCTACAGCTGGCACGATATCGGCTCAGTTCGAATAGCTGCAAAGGCCGAACAGCCACCGTATTGCCTGCGCCGCTACTCGGCAGGCAGGTTCGGTCAAGAGTCGGCGCCGGCACTACGGCGCATGGCAGGCGTCGACCGTAGGCGGCGCATGCGGTGCCGGCAATGCCTTACTGGGTGACAGGGATTCCAGAAACGCCACCAGATCATCCACTTCCTGTGGGCTGAGCTTCAGCGGCTTGAGGATGCGCTCGCCGTCGGCGTGCAGGCGGTCTTCATCCAGTTCCGAATAGTGCCGCGCCACCTCGCGCAGGGTGGCGAGGCTGCCGTTGTGCATGTAGGGCGCGGTGAGTGTCAGGTTGCGCAGGCTGGGCACTTTGAACTCGCCGAAGTTGCGATGCTCCGGCCGCAGGTGTCTGGTTGCCGTCGCGTTATTGCGGGTGGCGTCGTCGTTGTGTGCGCCGAGCAGGTTGTAGAAGTTCGCCAGCAAGCGTTTGATGCCGCCCTGGCGGCCGGGGTCGACGCCTTCCGGCTGGATGAAGAAGGGTATGCCGATGTCGCCGAACTCGCCGTTGGTAAACAGCGGCCCGGCGTGGCAGGTGGCGCATTGGCCGCGGCCGAGGAACAGGCGCAGGCCGCGCTGCGCCGCCGCGGGGTAGGCTGCGGCCGCGCGCGTATCGCCGCGCGTCAGCGCATCGCGGAACTCGTCGAAGGGGCTGGGCGGCGAGATTAGTGTCTCCTGCCAGGCGGCGATTGCCTTGGCGATGTTGACCAGCAGTTCGGGGTCGCCCGCAGCGGGCGGTTTGCCGAAAGCCTGCCGATAGTGACAGTCCAGCGCGGTCCTGCTGCGCAACACGCGGGCCGCGCGCGCCGCGCTGCCGCCCATCTCCTTGGCGTCGAGGATGGGACGCAGGCTCGCCGACCAGAGGTTGTCGTGGCCGCCGTCCCAGCCGAACCAGCGTTGCTGGCGCACATTGAGCAGGCCGGGCGTGTTGCGCGTGCCGGTCACCAGCCCGCGCGCTGTGATCCGCCCGTCCTGAAATCCCTTTGCCGGATCGTGGCAAGAAGCACAGGCCACGCGCCGATTGGCCGAGAGTCGCGGCTCGAAGAACAGATCGCGGCCCAGCCGGATCGCGGCGGCATTGCCTGAGACGCGATTGCCGGGATCGGGTGTCCACGACAACGGCCACGGGCCATGGGCCGCGATGCGGCTGAGCTCTGCCGGGGTGAAATCCCCGACATCGGCGACGGCGCATGTCGTGGCCGAGAGCACGAGCAGCAGAGCTGCCCGCCCCAAACGTCGCACCGCGTCCCTATTCGATCTGCACGTCATGGGTGATGCGGGTCGTCTCTCCGCCGGCTTGAATCTCAAAAGCAAGTTGCCAGTGCCCAGCCATGTGAAACATCATGCCCTCGATGCGGAAGCGCCCGCTACCCAGCGGCGTGATCAGCGTGCGATAGTTCATGCCGTGCCGGTGTTCGGGCATCGTGGCATCGGCCTTGTGCAGACGGGCGATCGAGACGCCCTCCGGGTCACACAACTGCACCTCCAGCGCGAAGTGCTTGGCCATCGGGATGCGGCTGGACTTGTCCGCCAGCAGCGGCCGGTAGGCGAGCACCAGTTCGCCCTTGGTGAGCACCGCGCCGTCGGCCGCGTCCGGCGGGCAGGCGGCATTCATCGCGCCTGTCGTCAGGCCCGCGGCCAGTATCGCCAAGGCCTTGCGCACAGAGTCGGCGTGTCGCCAGCGCCGACCCGCCAGGGGATACCGCTTCGCATAGCTCTTCATTGCCTGGTCGCCATCATCGAGGCGAACAGGGTTTCGCCATTGCGCCAGGCGATGCGCGCGGCGATGTCGGGCGGCAGGTCGGCCAGCCAGCCGCGCGACCAGTCGGCATGCTCGGCGATGTAGTACCAGCGCTCGGGCGTGAAGGTGTCGGTGCCGACCAGGAAGCGGTCGGGAAATTCCATGAAGGCCTCGCGCCAGGCGGGATCGATCTTGCCGTTGGTCGCATGATCGTTGCGGTAGGCCAGGTCGGCGTAAAGCGTGTGATGCTTCTTCAGCATTGCGCGCACCGCCTCGGGTCGGTCGAATCCGGAATGCGCCCAGAGGATGCGCGCCTCGGGGTCTTGCACCAGCACCCGCTCGATGGCCTCGCTGTCGCCGTGCAGGTGCAGCCAGAGCTTGTACTGCTTCGCCAGTTGCACCGTGCGCCGCACCACCGGCAGGTCGGCATCGGCGCCATAGACATGGAACTCGCCGATCGCCGCGTAGCGATACTTCTTCAGTCGGTCTTCGAGGTGCGGGATGACGCTCTCGTCGCGCACCCAGGTTGCAATCTCGCCGCGCTTGCGATACGGCCGCAGGGAAGGCACCACCAGGTCCGGCGCTTCGGCGTAGAGCTTCTGGGTGCCCTCGTCGCTGGAGCTCGACACCATCGCCCGCTTGAGCCCGGCCTTGCGCAGGATGGCGATGGCCACCTTGGGCGGCGTGCGTTCCCAGGCGTCGTGGCTGTAGTGCACATGGGCGTCGAAGATCGGCATCCTGGGCTCGTCGGCCGCGGCCGTCGGCAGCGCCAGCAGTGCGCCGGAAAGTGCTGCGAACACGCTTGCCAGACGCAGGGCTCGGGTCAGTCTTGTGTATTCTGCGGCGATCCGGTTGTGCGGTTTCATGGGCCACTCCGGGTAGGGTGCATGAAAGCGCGACGATATCACCGCAGGCCTTTGCGGGCTACGCGGATCCAGTTTCTGGAGACTTCTTCAGCGCTTCGTGTCCGGTGCAGACAGAGGACCGCTGGCCGCGCTGCGGAAGGCTGCGGCCGCGATCTCCGCCGCCAGCGGCCGTGCGACCCGGATCATGACGTTGAGCAATTCCTGCGCGATGAGTTCGCGCAGCGGCACCAGCGGCACCGGCAGGCGCACCGAGCGGCTCAGGGAGCGGGTTTCCTCGGCATATAGACGGAACAGCTCGTAGAGCAGTTGCGCGAAGTCGTCGCGCGAGAATGTCGCGTGCATGGCACCGCGCAAGCGGCGTTCGGCATCGCGCGCCGCCAGAATCTTTGCCGCGGCGTCGTACAGCAGCTTCATGCGGCGGGCGCGGATCGGCGCGATTTCCTCGTAGCGGACCACGATCTCGACCGGGAACCTGCCGACGCGGGCGAGAAACCTGCGGTCGATTTCCTTGGTCGCCTGCAGCAGTTGCAGTTCGACCTCGTTCCAGTCAGGCGTGGCCGCCGTCGCCGGCGCGCGGGCGCGCAGGATCACCAGGGTGTCCTTTTCCACTTCCTTGTCGACGTTGAGCGCCAGCACCGGCTCCAGGTGCGGCAGGGCGAGGCGCAGGGGCAGGGCGGCACGCAGCGCGGTGGTGGTGCGCTGGCTGTAGGCGTTGAGAATCCGGCCGTTGAGCCTGGCCAGGGAACGCGCCTGTTTCACGCTGCCGCTATTCCGGTAAGGCTAGTGTCGCCGGCGCCGGCTTGGTCGCGCGGTGAAACCCCAGCATGCCGTGGAACACGGTATCCACTTTGACCTCGACGTAGCCCAGTTCGCGCAGCAGGATCGACAGTTCCTCGGCGGTGTAGAAGAGTTCCAGCGCGTCGAGAAAATACTGCTTGGCCTTGACCGCCGCGGGACCGCTGCCGACGATCAGGCCGGTGATTCCGAGGCAGCCGCGCAGATAGGTGTAATACAGGTTTTTGACGATCGGATTGCGCGGACGCAGCATGTCGGAATGGTGAAAATGCCCGCTCGGTTTGAGCACGCGCAGGATCTCGGTGAACACCTCCCGCACGCGCAAATGGCGCGAGGCGAACTGCAGCGTGACGACATCGAAGTGGTTGTCGGGGAAGGGCAGGGTATGCACGTCGCCGATGGTGCTCTTGATCTGGAACCCCTGGGCGGCGGCACGCTGCTGGCCAACGGTCTGCATCGCGACGCTGCGATCCATGGCATGCACATCGAGCGTTGGCTCGCGCTTGAGCAGGGCGATGCCGATTGCATTGGTGCCGGCACAGACGTCGAGCACTTTTTGGCGCGGTTGCAGATCAACCAGCTGCATGAAGCGCCGCAGGAAGTTGCCGAACTGCCCCAGCGCGGCAATGTTGTTGGCGCGATCGTAATAGGGGGCGACATCGGCGAAGACGTCGTTCAGTTCATTGCTCCAGACGTCGCCGAGGCGTTGCTCGCGAACAGCCTCCCGCGAGGCCAGTGGGGGGGGTGCCATTGGTCTTGTTCTTTCCCTAAGAAATAATTGGTTAGCCTAGATTCGCAGCAGGAACACCGCGGCAGCAAGGCTGCCTGTTATCGCTGCGACATAGAGGATGGTTGCCGCCAGCGTGTCGGCGCGCAGGCCGAAATCGTAGCAGGTGCAGCGCAGGCGATGCGCCGAGCTCCACAGGGATAGCGAGACTACGCCGAAGATGATCAGCTTGCCCAGTCCGCTGGCGGCGAAGGCGTGCATTTTTTCGTAGCTCAGCCCGGCCGGAACATGGCCCAGTGCGGCGAGGAAGGTGAGCACGACGATAACCGGGATGCAGAAGGCGATCACCGTGCCGCCGGCGGCGAAAGGGAACCAGACCACAGGTTTGTGCGACTTGGCCATGTCAGAACACTCCCGCAAGAAAGAGCACGACGAGAGACAGCACTACCCAGACCGCGTAGTGCGCGCCGGAGATCAGGTTGCCGGGCACGAAATCCTCGCCGATCTGCAACGGCATGGCCTTTTGCGTGGCGTTGAACCAGGTGGCGGCGTGATAGAAGGCGGCGACCAGCGCCAGCAGGTGGAAGACGATGGAATCCGCGCTCCTCAGTCCCAGCAGGAAGCCTTCCCAGGCGGCCGGGCCGGCGGCGAGGCGCTGCAGGCCAACCACCAGCAGCACGCAGTAGGCACCGATGAAAATGCAGGTGATTTCGCGCGCCATGTAGCGCATGTAGCGCGGATGGCGGAAGAACCAGGAGGTCGGCGGGACCTCGCGAACTAGCGGATTGCGGCTCATGATATGTCTCCTGCGTCCTCGCGGGAGGCGGTATCCCTTGCGGATTTCCCTCCCGGAATCAGGTGTTCGACGATCCAGTCGATCGAACTGGTGATCTTCATCTGTTGCAGCGCGCTGGCCGGATCGACATGGGCCGGACAGACTTCGGAACAGGCGCCGACGAAGGTGCATTCCCAGACGCCTTCATGGGTGGCGACCACTTCCTGGCGTTCTGCCCGTCCGCCGTCGCGCGAATCCTGGTTGTAGCGGTGGGCCAGGGTCAGCGCCGCCGGGCCGATGAAGCCCGGCGTCAGGCCATACTCGGGGCAGGCGGCGTAGCACAGCATGCAGTTGATGCACATCGAGTACTGGCGGAACTTCATCAATTGCGCCGGCGTCTGCTTGTATTCGCCCGCGCTGATCGGCTTCTCTTCCTTCGGGATGAGGTAGGGCTTGACGCGCTTGAGCTTTTCCATGAAGTCGTCGGGTGCCGTGACCAGGTCGCGCTCGACCGGAAAATGCGCCAGCGGCTCGACCCGGATCACGCCTTCGTAATCGCGCAGGAAGGCATGGCAGGACAGCTTGGGCTCGCCGTTGATCATCATGCCGCAACTGCCGCAGACCGCCATGTGGCAGGACCAGCGGTAGTTGAGCGTCGGATCGATGTCGGCCTTGACCTTGTTGAGGGCGTCGAGCACCACCCATTCTTCCTGGCAGACCACTTCGTAGCGCTGGAAATGCGCCTCGGTGTCGGTGTCCGGGTTGTAACGCAGGACTTCCAGCTGGACGATGCGCTCGCTGCTTCCGCCGGGCCGTCCCAAGGAAGCAGCCGCCCCCCCGTGGGGGGCAGCGAGCGGGGGTTGCGAGCGTGGGGGGCTATTGCTCATTTGTGGTCTCCCGAGTAATCGCGCACGCCCGGCGGCGATTTGGTGATCACCACGTCGAGGTAGTCGACGCCGGGTGCGTCCAGGCCCCGATGATGGACCATGGTGTGGCGCAGGAAATTCTTGTCGTCGCGCTCGACGTAGTCGAGGCGCTGGTGCGCGCCGCGCGATTCCTTGCGGGCCAGGGCGCCGACGGTAACCGCTTCGGCGCAATCGAGCATGGAACCGAGTTCCAGCACCTGGAACAGGTCGGTGTTGAAGACGCTGCTCTTGTCGGTCAGCTTCACGCGGGAATAGCGTTGTCGCAACTCATGAATCTTGTTTACACCTTCCTGCAGGCCTGCCTCGGTGCGGTAGATGCCGACGTTCTTTTCCATGGTCTCCTGCATCTCTCTGCGCAGGCCGGACATCGATTCGGAGCCGTCGCTGCGGGTGAAGAGTTCGTCGATGCGCTGCTGCGTCTTTTCGGCCTGGGCATTCAGTGCGGCGGCGTTCGAGGCCGGCAGGCCCTGCACGTGCTCGGCGGCGGAGAGTGCGGCGCGACGGCCGAACACCAGCAACTCGACCAGCGAATTGGAGCCCAGCCGGTTGGCGCCGTTGAGGCTGACACAGGCGCATTCGCCGGCGGCGAAGAGGCCGGGCAGCGGCGTGGCAGCCTGGGTATTGGTGGAAATACCCCCCATCATGTAATGCACCACGGGACGGATCGGCACGGCTTCCTTGACGATATCGACGCCGAGGTAGGCCTCGGCCAGTTCGCGGACCAGAGGCAGGCGCTCGTTGATTTTCTTTTCGCCGAGGTGGCGCATGTCGAGCAGCACGCACTCGCCCCATTGCGTCGTCACGGTGTTGCCTTTCTGCAGTTCGTGCCAGTAAGCCTGGCTGACGCGATCGCGTGGGCCGAGTTCCATGGTCTTCAATTGCGGCTGGCCGACCGGGGTTTCCGGGCCCATGCCGTAGTCCGCCAGGTAGCGGCGGCCATGCTTGTTGACCAGGATGCCGCCTTCGCCGCGGCAGGCTTCGGTCAGCAGGCTGCCGGTGTTGGGCAGGCCGGTCGGGTGGTACTGGACGAATTCCATGTCTTTCAGCGGGGCGCCGGCACGGTAGGCCATGGCCATGCCGTCGCCGGTCTTGATCGCGCCGTTGGTGGAGAAGGGGAACATGCGGCCGGCACCGCCGCCGGCGATGATCACCGCCTTGGCGTGAAACTGGCGCAGTACGCCGCTGCGCATTTCCAGTGCGGTCACGCCTTGGCAGCGGCCGTCGTCGACCAGCAGGTCGAGGGCGTAGTACTCGTCGTGGCGGGTGATGGTCGGAAACTGCAGCGAGGTCTGGAACAGCGTGTGCAGGATGTGGAAGCCGGACTTGTCGGCGGCGAACCAGGTGCGTTTCTTTTTCATGCCGCCGAAGGGTCGCACCGCCACCGAGCCGTCGGCTTCTCGGTTCCAGGGGCAGCCCCAGTGCTCGAGCTGCATCAGTTCCTTGGGCGCCTCGTGGATGAAATATTCGACGCAGTCCTGGTCCGACAGCCAGTCGCCGCCGCCGACGGTGTCGTCGAAGTGCAGGTCGAAGCTGTCGTCCGGCTTGATCACGCCGGCGGCGCCTCCCTCGGCGGCGCAGGTATGGCTGCGCATCGGGTAGACCTTGGAGATCAACGCGATGCGTAGTTTGGGATCGGCCTCGGCCAGGGCGATGGCCGCACGCAGACCTGCGCCTCCGGCACCTATGATTGCTACGTCGGTCGATATCGTGTCCATATGTGCCCATCCATGCCGTTGATCTCGGGCGCCAGTATCCTTCCTTTACCGACCTTCTTGTTGATTTGCGTCAAGAATGGCGGGCTGCGCACTGCTCAAGGTGTGGCGCTGGCCCATAGTCATCGCTGGTCTGCCGCAAGCGGTCGCTCAGTCTGGCATTCGCCTTGCGCAGCCGCTATAATCGCGGGCTTCGTGTAAATGCTCCCATGTCGTCATGCGCGCCAAACTTGTTGCTGGAAACTGGAAAATGCACGGCAGTCTCGCTGCCAATCTTGGCCTGCTGCATTCCGTGCGGGACGGCGTCAGCGGTCGTGCCGAGGTCGCCGTGTGCGTACCCTATCCCTATCTTGCGCAGGCGCGTGCAGTGCTCGAAGGCAGTTCCGTCGCATGGGGCGCCCAGGATGTGTCCGAGCATGCGCAGGGGGCCTGGACAGGCGAGGTGAGCGGGGCGATGCTGGCCGACTTCGGTTGCCGCTATGTCCTCGTCGGTCATTCCGAGCGTCGTTCATTTTTCGGCGACACCGACGCGGTGGTCGCCGCCAAGTTTGCCGCGGCGCTGAAGTCCGGCTTGACCCCGGTGCTCTGCGTCGGCGAATCGCTTGCCGAGCGCGAGGCTGGCATTACCGGCGAGGTAGTGACGCGCCAGATCGATGCCGTGCTGGCCGTTACCGGCGTCGATGATTTTGCGCGTGCGGTAGTGGCCTATGAGCCGGTGTGGGCGATCGGGACGGGGCGCACCGCGTCGCCGGAACAGGCGCAGCAGGTTCATGCCCTGATTCGCGCCCGCTTTGCTCGCGACAGATCCGATGTCGCCGCCGGACTGCGCATTCTGTATGGCGGCAGCGTCAAGGCCAACAACGCCGCCGAATTGTTCGGCCAGGCCGACATCGACGGCGGCCTGATTGGCGGCGCTTCTCTGGTGGCGGCGGATTTTCTCGTCATTTGCGCTGCCGCCTGAACATAATCTGAAGAGGCTCTCATGGAACTATTGCATACGGTGATTCTGACTGTACATATCATCGCGGGTATCAGCGTGATCGGCCTCGTGCTGCTCCAGCACGGCAAGGGTGCGGACATGGGCGCGGCGTTCGGCAGCGGCGCATCGGGCAGCCTGTTCGGTGCCACAGGGTCGGCCAATTTCCTGTCGCGCGCGACTGCGGTCCTCGCGGCGGTGTTCTTTCTGACCAGTCTCGGGCTTTCCTATATCGCCACGTCGCGCCCCCGGGTCTCGGGCAGCGTGATGGATGCGGCGCCTGTGCAGACGGCGCCCGCCGTTCCGGTGCAGACGCCGGTAGTGCCCGATTCGAAGGCCAAAGACATTCCGAAATAATTCGCGGCAACGTGGGGCAATAGATTTTTTTGCTGCGGCGCACGAACGAGTCAATGGCTTGTTATATAATTCGCGCCGCTCGCGCAAATGACGCAACGCCGACGTGGTGAAATTGGTAGACACGCTATCTTGAGGGGGTAGTGGCGAAAGCTGTGTGAGTTCGAGTCTCACCGTCGGCACCAAGAATTTTGGCAGTAACGAAGCAGCAAAGCAGTTGATAGTTGAGCGTCGGTTTTCTTGCGGGATATCGCGGGTTGGCCGGTCAACAGTAACGAGTGAAGTGGCTTGCCACCAAAATGCTGGATAATTATTTCCCGATCCTCGTCTTCGTGTTAGTAGGCCTCGCCTTCGGGTGTGCGCCGATTCTGCTGGGTTGGTTGATTGCACCGAACCGCCCCGATAGCGAAAAACTGTCTGCCTTCGAATGCGGTTTTGCTCCCTTCGAAGATGCGCGCATGAAGTTCGATGTGCGCTACTACCTGATCGCCATCCTCTTCATCCTGTTCGATCTTGAAATCGCCTTCCTTTTTCCGTGGGCGGCGATTTTCAAGGAAATCGTCAATACCGACGCCGTGAAGTTGTTCGGCTTCGTCGAGATGTTCGTGTTTATCGGTATCCTCGTCGTTGGCTACGTGTATGCGTGGGCCAAGGGTGCGCTGGATTGGGAATGAACCGGATCAAGGACTCCAGTGCATGAGCATCGAAGGCGTACTGCAGGAAGGCTTCGTCACCACGTCGCTGGACAAGATCATCAACTGGACGCGTACCGGTTCGATGTGGCCGATGACTTTCGGCCTGGCCTGTTGTGCCATTGAAATGATTCATGCGGGCTGTTCGCGCTATGACCTCGATCGCTTCGGCATCGTGTTCCGCCCGAGTCCGCGCCAGTCGGACGTGATGATCGTCGCCGGTACGCTGACCAACAAGATGGCGCCGGCCTTGCGCAAGGTCTATGACCAGATGGCCGAGCCGCGCTGGGTCCTGTCCATGGGGTCGTGCGCCAATGGCGGCGGCTATTACCACTACTCGTATTCGGTGGTGCGCGGCGTGGATCGCATCGTGCCCGTCGATGTCTATGTGCCGGGTTGTCCGCCAACAGCCGAGGCGCTGTTGTATGGCTTGATCCAGTTGCAGGGCAAGATCCGGCGCACCACTACGATTGCCCGCTGACTTTTTCAAGCCTATCTCATGAGCGCCAAACTGGAACGTCTTTGCCGGCAGATGAAGGATACCTTCGGTGATCGTATCGGGGAGCCGGTGCTGGCACTGGGCGAATTGACTGTCGCCATCCCTGCCGAAAATTATCTCGATGTGGCGCTTCAGTTGCGCGACGATCCCGCGTTGCGCTTCGAACAGTTGATGGATCTCAGCGGCATCGACTATTCGGAATATACCGGCTACCAGGGCAAGCGTTTTGCCGCCGTCAGCCAACTGCTGTCGATCACCCACAACTGGCGTTTGCGCATCAAGGTGTTTGCGCCGGATGACGACTTTCCGGTCGTCGCGTCTGTCATGGACATCTGGAACAGCGCCAACTGGTACGAGCGCGAAGCCTTCGACCTGTTCGGCATTCATTTCGAAGGTCATGTCGACCTGCGTCGCATCCTGACCGACTACGGTTTTGTCGGTCACCCCTTCCGCAAGGACTTCCCGATTTCCGGTTATGTCGAGATGCGTTACGACCCCGAGCAGAAGCGCGTGATCTACCAGCCGGTGACGATCGAGCCGCGTGAAGTGACGCCGCGCATCGTGCGCGAGGAAACCTACGGTAAAGGCAACGGCCGTGGCTGACATCAAGAACTACACGATCAATTTTGGTCCGCAGCATCCCGCCGCACACGGCGTGCTGCGGTTGGTGCTGGAACTCGATGGCGAAGTCGTGGTGCGCGCCGATCCGCATATCGGTCTGCTGCATCGCGGCACCGAGAAATTGGCGGAGACGCGCACCTGGCTGCAGACGCTGCCCTATATGGACCGCCTCGACTATACGTCGATGATTCCCAGCGAACATGCCTACTGCCTGGCCGTTGAGCGCCTGCTCGGTGTCGAAGTGCCGATTCGTGCCCAGTACATCCGGGTCATGATGGACGAAGTGACTCGGATCAAGAATCACCTGTTGAACATCGGCACCCATGCGCTGGATATCGGTGCCATGACCATGGTGCTGTATACCTTCCGCGAACGTGAGGATTTGTTCGATGTGCTGGAGGCGATTACCGGCATTCGCATGCATGGGGCCTATTATCGGCCTGGCGGGGTTTATCGCGACCTGCCCGATCAGATGCCCAAGTATCAGGAAAACCGTTTCAAGAACGCACAGACGGTCAAGGAACTGAACGAGCCACGCGATGGGTCGCTGCTCGACTTCCTCGAAGACTTCACCAATCGTTTCCCCGTGTATCTGAGCGAGTATCACACCCTGCTGACCGACAACCGGATCTGGAAGCAGCGCACCGTCGGCATCGGCGTGATCAGTCCGGAACGCGCCCTGCAGTTGGGCTTTAGCGGGGCGATGCTGCGTGGTTCGGGCGTCGAGTGGGATTTGCGCAAGAAGCAGCCCTATGAGGTGTATGACCGCCTTGACTTCGATATTCCGGTGGGCGTGAATGGCGACACCTACGATCGCTATCTGGTGCGCATGGAAGAAATGCTCCAGTCGAACCGCATCATCCGCCAGTGCATCGAATGGCTGCGCAAGAATCCGGGTCCGGTGATCAGCGACGACCATAAAGTGGCGCCGCCGCGGCGGGAGAAGATGAAGGGCAGCATGGAAGAGTTGATCCACCATTTCAAGCTGTTTTCCGAGGGCATGCACGTGCCGGCAGGTGAAGCCTATGTCGCGATCGAACATCCCAAGGGCGAGATGGGCGTCTGGGCGGTATCGGACGGCGCCAACAAGCCTTACCGCATCAAGCTGCACACGGCCGGGATTCCACATCTGGCCGCCACCGATGAAATGACCAGGGGCCACATGCTGGCCGATGCGACTGCCGTCATTGGCACCATCGACCTGGTGCTTGGCGACGTTGACCGATAGACCGCCGCATGGATAACCAATACGACATGTTGAGTCCCGAAGCGCTCGGGAAAATTGACCGGGAAGTTGCCAAGTATCCGGCGGACCAGAAGCAGTCCGCGGTGATGGCGGCGCTGGTTATCGCCCAGGATGAAAAAGGATGGCTGCCGCAGGAAACCATCGCCGCCGTGGCCAGCTATCTGGGCATGGCGCCGATCGCCGCTTACGAGGTGGCGAGTTTCTACAACATGTACGATCTGCAGCCGGTGGGCAAATACAAGCTGACGGTGTGCACCAACCTGCCCTGTGCCTTGTCGGGCGGCGTGCATGCCGCGGATTACGTCAAGCAAAAACTCGGCATCGATTTCAACGAGACTACCCCGGACGGCAAGTTCACATTGAAGGAAGGCGAGTGCATGGGCGCTTGCGGCGATGCGCCGGTGATGCTGGTCAATAACAAGCGCATGTGCAGTTTCATGCTGCCCGAAGAGATCGACAAGCTGTTGGCGGAGTGCAAATAAGATGGCGCTGATCGACACCATCAATCCGCTGCTCACCACCGGCTGGGCCAAAGGCGATGCCGGATGGAGCCTCAAGGACTACGAGGCGCGCGGCGGTTACGCGCAACTGAAGCGGGTCCTGGCCAGCAAGATGACGCCCGACGATGTCATCGGCGAGGTCAAGAAATCCGTGTTGCGCGGCCGCGGCGGCGCCGGCTTCCCCACCGGTCTCAAGTGGAGCTTCATGCCCAAGGCGGCACCAGAGAAATACGTCGTCTGCAACACCGACGAAGGCGAACCGGGCACGTTCAAGGATCGCGACCTGCTGCGCTTCGATCCGCATTCTGTGATCGAGGGCATGATCATTGCCGGCTATGCGGTGGGTGCCAAGCTGGGCTACAACTACATTCACGGCGAGATCTTCGAGATCTACCAGCGATTCGAAGCGGCGCTCGACGAAGCCCGTGCCGCAGGTTATCTAGGCGAGAAAATCCTCGGCTCCGATTTCAGCTTCGACCTCTTCGCCCATCACGGCTGGGGTGCTTACATCTGTGGCGAGGAAACCGGTCTGCTCGAATCGATCGAGGGCAAGAAGGGCCAGCCGCGTTACAAGCCGCCGTTTCCGGCGAATTTCGGTCTCTACGGCAAGCCGACCACGATCAACAATACCGAAACCTTTGCCGCGATCCCTTTCATCCTCGGCATGGGTGGAGAAACTTACCTCAATCTGGGCAAGCCGAACAACGGGGGCACCAAGCTGTTCTCGGTCTCCGGTCACGTCAATCGTCCGGGCAACTATGAAGTGCCCATGGGCACGCCTTTCGCCAAGCTGCTCGAATTGGCCGGCGGCATGCGCGGTGGGCGCAGGCTCAAGGCGGTGATCCCGGGTGGCTCATCGGCACCGGTGCTGCCTGCCGAGGTGATCATGGATTGCACCATGGATTACGACTCGATCGCCAAGGCTGGCTCAATGCTTGGTTCGGGTGCAGTGATCGTCATGGACGAGACGGTCTGCATGGTCAAGGCGTTGGAGCGCCTGTCCTATTTCTACTACGAGGAATCCTGCGGCCAATGCACGCCCTGCCGCGAAGGCAGTGGCTGGCTGTATCGCGTCGTGCATCGCATCGAACACGGCCAAGGCCGTGCCGAAGATCTCGATCTGCTGAACCGTGTGACCGACAACATGATGGGCAAAACCATTTGCGCGTTGGCTGATGCTGCGGCGCTGCCGGTGCGCAGCTTTACCAAGCATTTCAAGAGCGAATTCGAGTATCACATCGAGCACAAGAAGTGTCTCGTTGATCCCGAAGTGCAGCGCGCAGGCAGCGGATTTTTCCGCGCTTCTTCAGTAACGGGGGCCGCGTAATGCTCGAAATCGAGATTGACGGCAAGGCCCTGCAGGTCGCAGACGGCAGCACCATCATCGAAGCGGCCCACCAGCTGGGCACCTACATCCCGCATTTCTGCTACCACAAGAAACTTTCCATCGCGGCCAACTGCCGGATGTGTCTGGTCCAGGTGGAAAAGGCGCCGAAGCCGATGCCGGCCTGCGCCACCATTGTCACCAATGGCATGAAGGTATTTACGCACTCCGATCTGGCGGTCAAGGCGCAGAAGGCCGTCATGGAGTTCCTCCTGATCAACCATCCGCTGGATTGCCCGATCTGCGATCAGGGCGGTGAGTGCCAGTTGCAGGATCTCGCGGTAGGCTACGGCGAGTCCGCCTCGAAGTACGAGGAAGAAAAGCGCGTCGTGCCCGACAAGGATCTCGGTCCGCTGGTGTCGACCGACATGACCCGCTGCATCAACTGTACGCGCTGCATTCGCTTCACGGCCGAAATCGCCGGCTTCATGGAGCTTGGGCAGGCCTTCCGCGGCGAGCGTGCCGAAGTCATGCCTTTCATCGGCAAGACGGTGGATACCGAACTTTCCGGCAACCTGATCGACCTCTGTCCGGTCGGCGCCCTGACCTCCAAGCCCTTCCGCTTCTCCGCCCGCACCTGGGAACTTTCCCGGCGCAAGTCGGTGAGTCCGCATGACGGCCTGGGCAGCAACCTGATCCTGCAAACCAAGCACGACAAGGTGTTGCGCGTGCTGCCGCTGGAAAACGAAGACATCAACGAATGCTGGTTGACGGACAAGGAGCGTTTCTCCTATCAGGGCCTGAACTCCCCTGAGCGTCTGACCAGGCCAATGGTGAAGCAGGGCGGGGAGTGGAAAGAGGTCGATTGGAGCGTTGCCCTCGATTACACGGCGCATGCCCTCCGCGACGTGGCCAAGACCCACGGCGGCGCGGCCATCGGCGGCCTGTTGAGCCCGCACGCGACACTGGAAGAAATGTACTTGGCGCAGAAGCTGCTGCGCGGCCTGGGCAGCGAGAACATCGATTTCCGTCTGCGCCAGAACGATTTTTCGGCAGACGGCAAGCGCCAGGGCACGCCTTGGCTGGGTATGAAGATCGCCGATATCAGCCGCCTCGATCGCGTGCTGGTGGTGGGCTCCTTCCTGCGCAAGGATCATCCGCTGATCGCCCAGCGCCTGCGCCAGTCGGCCAAGCGCGGTGCGCAGGTCAGCGTCCTGCACAGTGCCGACGACGACCTCCTGATCACGCTGGCGGCGCGCGCGATTGCCGCGCCCTCGCAATTGCCGGTGATGCTGGCCCAGATCGTCAAGGCGGTCAGCCAACTGAAAGGTGTCGCGGCAGACGCGGCTCTGGCTGGTATCGCCGTATCGGCTGAGGCGCAAGCCATTGCTCAGAGCTTGGTCTCGGGCAGCAACGCGGGCATCCTGCTCGGCAACTTCGCCCAGCAGCATTCGCAAGCGGCGACGCTGCATGCCTTGGGCCGCCAACTCGCGGTGGTGCTCGGCGGCGGTTTCGGCTTCCTCGGCGAGGCCGCCAACAGCGTCGGCGGCTATGTGGTCAAGGCCACGCCCGGCGCCACCGGCCTGAACGCTGCGGCAATGCTGAACGAACCTCGTCAGGCCTACGTGGTGCTTGGCGCCGAGCCGGAACTCGATTGCGCCGATGGTGCCCAGGCATTGGCAACACTGAGCAAGGCGGCGGCCGTGGTGGTGCTGAGCCCGTTCAAGTCGCAGGCCATGCTCGACTATGCAGCCGTCCTGCTGCCGGTTTCGCCCTTCTCGGAAACCTCGGGCAGCTTCGTCAATGCCGAAGGCCGCGTGCAGAGCTTCTACGCTGCGGCCAAGCCGCTGGGCGAGGCCCGTCCGGCATGGAAGGTGTTACGCGTACTGGGCAACCTGCTCGAAGTAGCCGGTTTTGAACATAACAGCAGCGAGGATGTGCGTGCCGAGGCATTGGGCGGCAATCCTGATTTCGTCGCCGGCCTCGACAACGGCATTGATGGCGTTTCCCTGAATCTGGCGGCAGGCGTCAGTGGCCTGGAGCGCGTCGCCGATGTGCCGATCCACTTCGCCGATGCCCTGGTGCGGCGCGCACCCGCCCTGCAGCAGGCGCGCGACTCGGCGGCGCCGACGGCGCGCATGAATGCGGCGACCCTGGCGAAACTTGGCATTGGCGCTGGTGAGCGGGTAAGAGTCGGCGCTGGCGCTACGGTGATTCTTGCCGCCGAACTCGATGCCGGCCTGCCCGATGGCACGGTGCGCGTCGCGGCGGCGCACGCCGATAGCGTCGCGCTGGGTGCGATGTCCTCCGTTCTGAGCGTGGAGAAGGCGTGATGGAAGCCATGGTCGTCCCCTTCCTCGAAGGCTTGCTCGGCTCCTTGTGGCCGCTGGTCAAGCCCGTATGGCCACTGATCTGGACCCTACTCAAAATTGTCCTGATCCTGTCGCCGCTGCTGTTGTCGGTCGCCTACCTGACGTTCTGGGAACGCAAGATCATCGGCTGGATGCAGGT
>Ga0156014_1104_pt3 | contig 19823 bp, 19 predicted proteins | sample RifCSPlowO2_02_FD_107668 | JGI IMG/M metagenome (GOLD analysis project Ga0156014, IMG submission 107668) | Rhodocyclales bacterium RIFCSPLOWO2_02_FULL_63_24 | reverse complement strand
GGTGGCCGATCAGCCTATCCGCTATAAGGGCGATGGCTCGGCGCCTGGTCCGTTCGATTACTTTCTGGCTTCATCGGCTTTGTGTGCGGCTTACTTTGTGAAGTTGTACTGCGAGACTCGCAACATCCCCACCGATAACATCCGCCTGTCGCAGAACAACATTGTTGATCCCGAAAATCGCTACCGGCAGATTTTCAAGATTCAGGTCGAGTTGCCGGCGGATATTTCCGCCAAAGACCGGCAGGGCATTTTGCGCTCCATCGACCGTTGTACGGTGAAAAAGGTGGTGCAAACCGGGCCTGAGTTTGTGATCGAGGAGGTGGAAAATCTGGATGCCGATGCGCAGGCCTTGCTGATGCTGAATCCGGATTCAGAAGTAAACACCTATATTGCAGGCAAGGATCTGCCGCTGGAGCAAACCATCGCCACTATGTCGGGGGTTTTGGCGGGCTTGGGCATGAAGGTCGAAATCGCTTCGTGGCGCAATCTTGTTCCCAATGTGTGGTCACTGCATATCCGCGATTCGCACTCGCCGATGTGTTTTACCAATGGCAAGGGAGCGACCAAGGAAAGTGCGTTAGCGTCGGCGTTGGGCGAATTTATCGAGCGAACGAATTGCAATCATTTCTATAACGACCAGTTCTGGGGGGAAGACATCGCCAATGCGGCGTTCGTGCATTACCCGAATGAGCGCTGGTTCAAGCCGGGTCGTAAGGATGCGCTGCCGGCCGGGATTCTCGACGAATACTGCCTGCAAATTTACAACCCCGATGGCGAGCTGCGCGCTTCGCATCTGTATGACACCAACTCCGGCAATACCGAGCGCGGCATCTGCACGCTGCCCTATGTGCGCCAGTCAGACGGCGAGGTGGTGTATTTCCCATCCAACCTGATCGACAACCTGTTCCTCAGCAATGGCATGAGTGCCGGCAATACGCTGGCCGAAGCGCAGGTGCAATGCCTGTCGGAAATTTTCGAGCGGGCAGTCAAACGCGAAATTCTGGAAGGCGAATTCGCACTGCCTGATGTGCCGCACGAAGTGCTGGCGAAATATCCCGGCATTCTGGCCGGGATTCAGGAGTTGGAAAATCAGGGCTTTCCGGTGCTGGTGAAGGATGCTTCGCTGGGCGGGGAATTTCCGGTGATGTGCGTCACCTTGATGAACCCGCGTACCGGCGGTGTGTTTGCGTCGTTCGGGGCGCACCCAAGCTTTGAGGTGGCGCTGGAGCGCAGTCTTACCGAGTTGCTGCAGGGACGCAGTTTTGAAGGCCTGAACGATTTACCCCGGCCCACCTTTGAAAGCAACGCCGTCACCGAGCCGAATAACTTTATCGAGCACTTTATAGATTCCAGCGGCGTGGTGTCGTGGCGTTTATTCAGTGCCAAAGCGAATTACGACTTTGTCGAGTGGGATTTTTCCGGCCAGGGTCAGAACACCAAAATGAGCTCCAATGCCGACGAAGCGGCAACCCTGTTCGGCATTCTCGAAAACATGGGCAAGGAAGTTTACATGGCGGTGTATGACCAACTCGGCGCAACGGCCTGCCGCATTTTGGTGCCGGGTTATTCGGAAATTTATCCGATCGAGGATTTGATCTGGGATAACACCAACAAAGCGCTATCGTTCCGCGCCGATATCCTGAACTTGCATCGACTGGACGATGCCAGTCTGGAAGCTCTGCTGGAACGTCTGGAAGACAGTGAGCTGGATGATTACACCGACATCATCACCTTGATCGGCGTCGAATTTGACGAAAATACGGTCTGGGGTCAGCTCACGATTCTGGAGTTGAAGCTGCTGATTCGTCTCGCCCTGCAGCAATTGGAAGGGGCCAAGGAGCTGGTGGAAGCCTTCCTGCAGTACAACGAAAACACGGTAGAGCGCGGATTGTTTTATCAGGCCGTGAATGTGGTGCTGGAGGTGCTGCTGGATGACGATCTGGAACTGGACGATTACGTGGTCAATTTTCGCCGGATGTTTGGCAACCCGCGGATGGACGCGGTGCTGGGGTCAGTGGACGGCAGCGTGCGCTTCTTCGGACTGACACCCACGAGTATGAAACTGGAGGGTCTCGACAGACACCAGCGCCTGATCGACAGCTACAAAAAACTGCACATGGCGCGGGCCAATGTGGTGGCTTTATCCAGTTAGGGTTACGAGTCATGGCGGGATCAACCACAAGAGTGACCGGGTGGCTCCCGAATTCCTGGGCGAAGCCATTGCACGGGAGCAGGTCGCGCAGCTTACGCATTTCCCCGCCAACCCTCCGGCGGCGTCAGCTAAAGCTTTCGAACTGCACGCGCTCGGGTGCGATGCCGAGTTGCCTGGCGCTGCTTGCCACGGCGCCAATCAGGGTGGCGGGACCGCAGACATAAAACACGGCGTCCTCTGCCGCGCTACGGACAAGGGCATCGACGTCCATGCGTGCGAGGCCCGCCACACGGCTGAAATACAGCCGCAGCTGCTGCGGGAACTCGATCGCCAGCCGGTCGCGGTAGGCCATCTCTTCGGGGCGGCGTGCCGTGTAATGCAGCATGAACGGGGTGCCGCGCGCCTGGAGCGCCTGAGCCATGGCCTTGATCGGCGTGATGCCGATCCCGCCGGCGATCAGCACCGCCGGGCGCGCGTCGTCGTGCAGGGAAAATTGATTCAGCGGCGGGGCGACATTGAGTCGGGTGCCGATCGCCCAGTTCGCATGTATCGCCTCGGAGCCGCCGCGTCCATCGTCTTCACGCAGGACGGCGATCTCGTAAATGTCGCGTCGCGAGGGATGGCTCGCCAGCGAATACTGTCGCGTCGCCAGCCTGCCATCGGCGAGCTGCACCGGGATGTTGAGATGGGCGCCGGCCGCCGCTTGCGGCAGGCTGCCCCAATCGGCCGGGCGCAGCTCATAGGCCCGGATGCGCGGGGTCATCTGGCGGATGCCGGTGACGGTCAGTGCCAGGGCGCCGCTGCCGATCGGCGCCGCGGCGGGAGTCGGTTGCGTTTGCGGCCTGGCCGATCGCAGCAGTTCATCCACCTGCGCCTTCGTGTAGCGCGGGGTGATGTGCTTCGGGCAGTTCCAGTCGAAGGCTTCGACGTGGATGACGACTCCCCGTTCGACGCGGGCGCGGTAGCCCGGGGATTCCAGCCGGGCGATCAGCTCCGGTTCCAGGGATTCATCAACCAGCCGGGCGCGGCCCCAGAGCTTGAGCCGGCGCTGCTGCGCGTAATCCATGAGGAACAGGCTGACCCGGTCGTCGCCGGCCAGGTTGCCGACAGACAGGTACTGGCGATTGCCGCTGAAGTCGGCATAGCCGATGGTGCGTTCGTCGAGCACCTTGAGAAAGCCCGGCGGACCGCCGCGGTGCTGCACATAGGGCCAGCCGGACTCGCCGACGGTGGCTTGATAGAGGCTGTCGCGTTCGGCGATGAATTCGATTTCCATCGGTCCGAGGGCGGCAACCTCGTCTTCACCGGTTTCCAACTGGCGGTAGCCGTCGCGGCTGCCCATCCGGGTTTGCGCGGCACGGACCTTGGGGGTGAAGGCAATGCGGGCGAATGCGCTGGCCATGAGTTTCTCCGGAAAGCGGGGCAAGGACCTGCCCTTGCCCCGGGCTACTTTTGACGGTCAGGCGGCGAGTTTCAATTCGACTCGCGGGAAGTCGATGTCGACGCGTCCGGCCTTGCCCAGCAGGTTGGTCAGGATGTTCATGCCGACGTGGGTGATGACCTCGACGATGTCGGCTTCGCTGTAGCCGGCGTTGCGCATTTCCAGCAGTTCGGCGGTGGTGACTTCTCCCATGTGAGCGACCAGCGAGCGGGCAAACCTGACGGCCACTGCCGCCTTTTCATCCTGGCTGGTGCCGGCGCGGTTGGCCTCCATTTCGCTGCCGTCCAGTCCCGCCTTGCGGCCGATCGCCGTATGCGCCGACAGGCAATACTCGCAGCCGTTCTGCTGGGCCAGGGCCAGGGCGATGCGTTCGCGCGTTTTGGGGTCGAGGGAACCGTCGCCGGCGATGCCGTGCAGTCCCAGGAATGCCTTGAGGGCCGCCGGGGAGTTGGCGAATACCTTGAGGAAGTTGGGCACCATGCCAAGCTGGGCATGGATGGCGTCGTAGAGGGCCTTCTGTTCCGGATTTGCCGCTTCGGCGGTAACGAGGTTGATGCGGGCCATGATGTTTCTCCTGTGTGGGTTTAGGGTGCGTCGGTGTTCGTCTGTGAACGGCGTCCACTTTGCCTAACATCACGAAAATTAAGAATGCATATAGAATGGAATTGATAATTCCACTAAGCGGAATAGAGATGGACCGACATCACCTGATGAGCGTCTTCGTTGCCGTGGCCGAGCTGGAGGGCTTCGCGGCGGCGGCACGGCGCCTGAACATGTCGCCGCCAGCCGTGACACGCGCAGTATCGGCGCTCGAAGAGCGGCTCGGCGTCCGCTTGCTGACGCGCACGACGCGCATGGTCCGGGTCACCGAGGCAGGCGCCCGATACCTGGACGATGCGCGGCGAATCATGGCCGACTTCGACGAGGCCGATGCCGCTGCGGCGGGCAGCAATGCAACCCCGCGCGGCCTGCTTGCCGTGACGGCTCCCGTCCTGTTTGGGAAACTCTACGTGATGCCGGTGGTGACCGAATACCTGACTCTCTTCACGCAGACCAGGGTCTCCGCGTTGTTTGTCGACCGCGTGGTGAATATGGTCGACGAAGGGATCGACGTAGGCATCCGGATCGCGGTGCTTCCCGATTCATCGCTGCGCGCCATTCCTGTCGGACGGGTGCGACGCGTCGTCGTCGGCGCGCCGGCCTACCTTAAGCAGTTCGGCACGCCGAAGACCCCGGAGGATTTGCAGCATCATCGGCTGATCGCCGCCAGTGGCGTCTCGCCGACCACGGAATGGTCCTTTGGCGACGGGGAACGCAAGATGGCGGTCAAGGTGCAGCCGCGAATTCAGGTCAATGCCAATGAGAGTGCGCTGGAGGCCGCCCGGCAAGGTTTCGGACTGACGCGCCTGCTGTCATACCAGGTGGCGCCGCAACTCGCCTCCGGGGAGCTGCGGACGGTGCTCGAAAACTGCGAAGGCGCCGGCTTGCCGATTCACGTGATCCATCGCGAGGGGCGGCACGGCGCGGCCAAGGTGCGCAGTTTCGTGGACCTCATCGTCGAGCGCCTGCGAGCAGACAAGACCCTTGGCCGCTAAGCCGGGGGCGGTACCTGCCTCCATCGCCGCAGCGTAGCCAGTGCGCAGTGGCGCCGGGATAAGGCTCGAACATGACGTCGATGCCGCGTCGAATTTCAGCCGGCGTTCTCCCGCGCCTTCATCCGCGATACTGGCACGAGTCCGTCGGCTCGGGTGCGCACGCATTCGGCAATCGACTCATGATGAAACAGTTGCCCGCGAACAGTCCGATCTTGCGCGTAGGACCCGAGGCGCTGAGCAAGGCGACGGGCAACGCGGGCTATCCCTCCACCGGGCAACAAAAGTGGGGCCGCGAGGCGCGCCGTCGTGCTGGAGTCCGTGCCGACCTGCCCGCAGTGCGGCCACGTCAAGACCGAGACCATGCCCACCGGTGCCTGCCAGTGCTACTGCGAATGCGAGAGCTGCCATGCGCTGCTCGGTCCCAAGCCCGGCGACTGCTGCGTCTTCTGTTCCTGCGGCACGGCGCCCTGTCCGCCGCTCCTGGAACAGGGGCGCGGGCACTGCTGCCGGGTACCGTCAGTGGCTCCGTGTCGGCCACAATGATCTACTGTCCAATACTGAAGAGTCGGCGCTGGTGGGACGGCGGTTATTCGGCCATCGAAGACCGTTCTCTCTATGTCTCAGTGCGGCCAAGAAGAGTCATTTCGGCGGCGAAAAATCAGGACCCGCATATGACAGGAAACTGTTCAGGAACCTGCCACTCGACTCTGATTGCTGCGACGCAAGGCTCTTTTCATCCCATCGTGACGACGACCTTGCCTTTGGCGCGTCCTGATTCGACGTAATCCATTGCCTGTTGGGTCGCTTCGAACGGGAAGACCTGGTCCACGACCGGGCGGATGGCCCCGGAATCGATGAGTGCGCTGATCTCGCGCAACTGGCCGCCGTTTGCTTTCATGAAGAGGAAGGAATAGCTGACGTTGCGGCGTTCGGCTTTTCTCCTGATGCCAAAGCTCAACAAGCGCAAGATTGATTTCAAAAACCACGGCGCCCCGATTTCTTCGCCAAAAGCCGGATCGGGCGGACCCGAGACCGAGATGAGTTTTCCGCCGGGCTTCAGTACGCTCAGGGACTTGGCGAGTGTCGCGCTGTCCTGGCTATTCAAGACGACATCGTAGTCATGCAGGATGGTTGCGAAATCATCTTTCTTGTAATCGATGACGACATCGGCGCCGAGGCGCTTCACCCAATCCACGTTGGCGGTACTCGTCGTCGTCGCGACAAACGCGCCGAGATGCTTCGCCAGTTGGATGGCAAATGTTCCGACGCCACCGGAGCCGGCCTGAACGAAAACCTTCTGCCCCTTCTGGAGATTCGCCTTTCCGACCAGTGCTTGCCAGGCGGTTAGGCCGACCAGCGGGATCGAGGCAGCCTCCGCCATGGTGAGGGCTTTGGGCTTGATCGCCAGGGACGCTTCCCTGATCGCGATGAATTCAGCGAACGCGCCGATGCGAAAATCATCGGGCCGGGAATAGACCTCGTCACCCGGCTTGATTTGCCGTACGCGTGGCCCGACCCGGACCACCACCCCGGCCACGTCGTGGCCCAGGATGAGCGGCAAGCGGTAGGGCAGGACGAGCTTGAACTCTCCGCTCTTGATCTTGGAATCCAGCGGATTCACGCCCGCCGCATGCACCTGGACCAGCACTTCGTCATCGCGCAGTTCCGGCACCGGCATTTCGCCAAGGCGCACGCTGCCGGCCTTTCCATAACGTTCGAGAATGAATGCCTTCATGAGTGTTGAGTCGCCGATTTTTCCATGGCCGAAGCGCGCGGCGGCGACACCGGTATGGCATCGATTCGCAGGTCTTTGCGAAGTGCGGCATCCACCAGGCCGCTGGGCGCGAAGCGGCGCAGGAGTCGGAGTCGGCTGGCGAGCCCGCTCGGGGTGTAGCGGAGTTTCGGCTGGGCCGCAAGAGCGGCTTTCAACACGGTGTCGGCCACCACCGACGGCCCTTGGGCGTTTGCCATGAGTTCCTTTCCCCGCTGGTGTACGACGCTACGGACCTCGCGATATTCATCCAGCTTGGCGTCGGCCTCCAGCAAGTTCGCATCGAAGGGCGTGTTCGTGTAAGCCGGTTCGATGACGGAGACGCGGATGCCACGGGTACGCAATTCGTGATCCAGCGATTCGGAATAGCCCTCGATCGCGTGCTTGGTGGCCGAGTAGAGCGCTCCGTAGGGCATCGGCAGGAAGCCGAGCACCGAGCCCATGTTGATGATGCGCCCCTTGCCCTGGCGTCGCATGTGGGGAACGACAGAACGAGTCATGCGCACCACGCCGAAGAAGTTCGTATCGAAGATGGCACGGGCCTGCTCAATCGAACTCTCTTCCGCACCGGCCGGGGCGACGCCGAAGCCGGCGTTATTCACCAGCAGGTCGATGCGGCCGACGCGCCGTATCAGCTCCTTGACCAGGGCGTCGACCGAGGCATCGCTGGTTACATCCAGCGTCAGCATCTCGAATGGCCGCTGCCCCGCCGCGGCTGCCCGTCTGCTGGTGCCGAATACCCTGTAGCCCGCCCGGGCCAGGCGCTCCGCCGTGGCTTCGCCGATACCCGTTGATGCCCCTGTTACCAGGGCGACGCCGATACTGTTCTTGCTCATGACTCGAATCTCCATGTGGGGTGGATTGCCTGCTGTCAAAGTGTTACTATCAATTCAGGAGTAACTATACTACTAAAATGAAAGTAAGTCACTATCTAAACAGTATGGACAGCGAAAATAGTTGCAACGACCCATGCCCGATAGCGCGCAGCCTGACTTTCGCCGGCGATGCGTGGAGCATCTTGATCCTGCGGGACGCCCACGCCGGCCTCACGCGCTTTGACCAATTCCGGAAGAGCCTTGGCATCGCGCCGACAATCCTGACCCGGCGGCTGGCGACGCTGACCGAGGAGGGATTGCTGGAGAAACGGCGCTACTCGGAGCGCCCCCCGCGAGAAGAGTATCTACTGACCGCTGCCGGGCGCGATTTCTTGCCGGTGCTGTTCATGATCGGCGCTTGGGGACGCCAACACCGGGGTGGAGGCAAGTTGGTTCGTTTCTTCGACGCTGAAAACGGAACAGAAATCAAGGCGGTGGCCGTGGACGAGGTCACAGGGGCAAAGATCGGGACTCGCCCGATACGGATCGTCACGCCAGATGAAAGCTGACAGGTGACTTGCCAGACCAGATAACCCAAACGGGTCAGAGTCATTTCGCAAAGTCAAATGGCTCTGACCCTTTGGCTTAGGGCAACACTTGTTTCATATCTCTTCCGGCGAGAATCCTGTTCGTCATGTCCTGCACCGCGGTTGTCATGTGCATGGGCACGAGATCGAGCGCCGGATGCGCTGCCGCGAAGACCCGGAACAGTTCATCGGCGAATCCCTGCCCGATGCTTTCAACACCGGTGAAGTCAAGAATCACGGTCTTGAATTTCTCGAGTCGCGCGGTGAGCCGCTTCGCCTGTGAGCGAGACACCAGCTTTTCGCCTTCGTACTGCGCCAGCCGAACCGGAACGACTGTCTTGTCGAAACTGAGTTCATCGGGAGCGGCATATTGATAGAACACGTCGTTGGGGGTGCGGGTGCTGTCATTGGCCAGTTCCATGCACACGAAAGTTCCCGGAGCATCTGCTGGATGTTCCATCAAGAAACCTCTCGACCCGTCGTCGTGCAGGAAACGCAGGTTTCCTGAAAAGATAGTGAAGGAATCGAACATCTTCGATGAAAAGAAGATCCCCTCCCCGGTATGGTTCTTCGGGTCGGTAGTCAGCTTGCCTTTGGCCAGTTCCAGAATCGACTCCCGCGGGTCCGCAAGGCCGAGCGCGCGCTGAATCTTCAGGAAGATGCCCTCACCGTCATCCGCCACCAATCCAAATGTGTGAAGCGCCGTTCGCCTTATGGCTACGCGGATGCCCGGCGAGCCCGAATGATCTATCGCATTGTTGATCATCTCGGTCATGCCGTAGTGCCAGATGTCGCGCACATTTTCCGGTAGGTCCTTTACCACCGGCGCGCCAATGGACCGCCAGACAAGGTCCTCGGCCAGGCCTTCGCGAGGAAACAATTGACCGGCCTCCTGCTTGATTGCAGCTTGATATATGCGGGCCTTCGTCAGCCCGGAAGGAACAATATCGCCGTCCTTGACGAGTTGCATCAGGTGGCGGTTGGCCGCCTGGCGCGAGATATGGAATTCCGCCACCAGCGCCGCGGCAACATTCTTCCCGCCGGCCTCGGCAAGGAGAAGGGCGCGCTTGCGCAATGCTTGTTTATCTATTGCCATGGCATCGATTGTCAACTGATCGCTGCTTATTGTCAATCTAATTAACTATTATTGTCAATTACGCAGTTGACAATCAATCCGCCTGGACATGCGAGTGGGTAACAGATCAAGGCGCATCTGCCGCCAGCGTGCGCACCCATGCCGAAGGACTCGCGCCCGTCTCGCGGACGAAGGCGCGCGAGAAGGCCGGCTGGCTGCCGTAGCCGACATCTTCCGCAACCAGCGCCACGGCCCGGCCCTTGCGCAGCAGACGCTGCGCCAGCGCCATGCGCACGCGGGTCAGGAAGTCCGCCGGCGTGATGCCGACGACATTGCGGAATTCCTGGGCGAAGCCGTTGCGCGAGAGCAGGGCGCGCGCGGCCATGCTGTCCACGGTCCACGGCTGGCGCGGATCGTCGAGCAACTCGATCAGCAGGGGGGCGAGTCGTGGATGGGCGAGCCCGGCGAGCACGCCGTGCTGCACCCATTGCTGTTGGATGGCGAAGCGGACGATCTGGATCAGCAGGATGTCGCACAGGCGATCCAGCATCACCTGCCGTCCGGGGCTGGCGTCGGCCGCTTCGGCGAACAGCGCGGTCAAGGTCGACTCGATGCGCTGCAGGCCGCTGAAGGGAATCACGACAACCGCCGGAAACGACTGCGTGACCGGGTTTTCCTGGCCGGCGTCGTAGCGCACCGTGGCGCACAGCACGTCGGCCGGCACCGAGTCGTCGACGTCGAGGCGATGATTGATCGGCCGCGGATAGAACAGCAGGGTCGGTTCGCTGAGCTGGATGTCCGCATGCCCGGCCTGCACCGCGCGCATCGCGCCGGCACGGATGACGTGCAGGTGGCCGACGCCTTCGTCGGCGGCAAAGTCGTGCAGGCCGCACAGCGGCCCCGTGTAGAAGGTGTTGGCGCGCAGGCCGATGTGGTCGAGCAGGCGCGAGATACCGTCTGTTGCCATGCGATGAAGTACGAATGGTTATGAACAATGTACGGATGATAACCAAAGCGCGGACCTCCTGCCCTAATCTTCAGCCGTGCCGCCGGAAGTGCGGCGCTTCATCCACGGTCCCATTCATCAGGAGAACTTCATGACGCAACACTTTGTCGCCCAGACCCTGCGCGGGGTCACGCTGGACACCGCCGACGCCGCACAGAAGGAAGTGCTGGAAGGCGCGCAGAAGCAGGTCGGCTTCATTCCCAACATGTACGCCAACATGGTCAACGTCGCCGGCGTGCTGACCACCTACCTGCACGGCTATGCCGCTTTCCGCCAGAAGTCCGGGCTGGCACCGGCCGAGCAGGAAGTGGTGTTTCTCGCCATCAGCCGCCAGAACGGCTGCGACTACTGCACGGCGGCGCACAGCATGCTCGCCGACAAGATGTCCGGCGTGCCCGGCCCGGTGCTGGCGGCAATCCGCGCCGACCAGCCGATCCCCGACGCGAAACTGCAAGCGCTCTACAGCTTTGCCCGCGAGCTGGTGAGCACCGCCGGCAAGCCCAGCCAGGCAACGGCCGACGCGTTTCTCGCGGCCGGCTACAGCGAAACGGCGGCGCTCAACATCATCCTCGCCGCCGCCGTGAAAACCCTGTCAAACTACAGCAACCACCTGTTCGCCACCGAGGTCGACAAACGTTTCGCCGCTTACAAAGTCGCTTGAGCATCCGATACCGGGCCCGGCAAACCGGGTCCGGACATGGCGGCCGCTGTGGCGCGATCGGCAATGTAAGTAAATGGGCTTCGCGACCAAACCATACGTCGGCGCAGCCGCGCCAAGAGGGAGTGTCATGTTTTTCTCGGGGAAACGAATCGACCAATTGACCGCGCGCCTGTCCATTCTCGAACGGGAGCGGGACACGCTGGCGCAGGATCTCGACCAGTCGCGCCGGCAGCTGGCCGCAGCCAACGAGCAGGTCGCCGCCCTCGACGCCGCACAGGCACATGCAACCGCGGTGATACGGGCGGCCACCTGTTTCGGCGGCTCTTTCGCCGCGGTGCGCGGGTCCCTGCTTGCGCTCGCCGAGGATATGGACGGCAAGCGCCGCACCGCCGCCGCATCCTCCGCCGAGACGCTGAGCAATCGGGATTCGATGCGCCGCATCCTCGGCTATTTCGATGTCATTGCCAGCGGCACGCAGGACACCATGCGGCGCGTCGAGAAACTGGCCGATCGTGCCGGTCAGATCAGCGGCATCATCCAGATCATCCGCGAAGTGGCGGACCAGACCAATCTGCTGGCGCTCAACGCTGCCATCGAAGCGGCGCGCGCCGGCGAACAGGGGCGGGGATTCGCCGTGGTCGCCGACGAGGTGAGAAAGCTTGCCGAACGCACGGCGACCTCGGCCAACGAGATTACCGCGCTGGTGACCGCCAACCGCGGCGAAATGCAGGCCACCCGTGAACATATCGGCGAATGGGCGGACAGTGCGCAGCGCTTCGGCGGCGAAGGCAAGGCGACCGCCGAATTGATGGAATCGCTCTACCGGACCACCCGCGGAATGGAGCTCAACGTCGCGCAAAGCGCCTTGCAGGCATTTGCCGAGACGGCCAAGATCGACCATCTCGCCTGCAAGTACGAAGCGGTCGAGGCCCTGGCGCAAGGACGTCCGCTCGATCCTGCCGCCACCGACGGCGAGGCCTGCCGGCTCGGTGCCTGGCTGCGCGCGGGCCAAGGCAAGCAGTGCTTCTCGCGCTTGCCCGCGTTTCGCGACCTGGAGCGCATCCATGACGATTTCCACCGCCGCATGGGCAGCATGACGGCGCCGGACGTCATGCAAGGCATCAGCGCCATCGACGTCGCGGAGCGCGAGTTGATGGCGGTTCTGGATCGCCTGGTGGCCGACGCCGGGCAGTCCGCGGATGTTTTCTGTCTCGGCTAACGCATGCCCGCCTCCATTGCTGTTGGTTGTTGCGCTTGCCGCGCGCTGTCGATTGGTCGCTGCGACTGCCCGCCAACTTACAACTTCATTGCGTTCGGCTGTAAGCAATCCACCGTGTGACGCGACTGTCGACCAGTACCAGCCAGCGTCATCTCTCCCAACCGCGCCTTGTTTCAGGGGTTATCTCCTTGTCCTTCCGCAAGATGCTACTGCTAGTCGTCATCGCTGCCGCGATCGCGCTGTTCCTGGCGCTGGATCTGGGCCGCTATCTCAGCCTCGACTGGCTCAAGGCGCAGCAGGCGGCGATCGATACCTGGCGTGACGCGCGCCCGCTGGCTGCGGCGGCGATCTTCTTCCTGCTCTATGTCCTCGTCACGGCACTGTCGCTGCCCGGCGCCGCGCTGATGACGCTGGCCGGCGGCGCGGTGTTCGGCCTGTGGTGGGGCACCCTGATCGTGTCGTTCGCCTCGTCGGCCGGCGCGACCTTGGCTTTCCTGGTGTCGCGCTTCCTGCTGCGCGACTGGGTGGCGGCGCACTTTGCGCAGCGCCTGGCCGCCATCGACGACGGCGTGCGGCGCGAGGGGGCGTTCTATCTTTTCACGCTGCGGCTGGTGCCGGTGTTCCCCTTCTTCCTGGTGAATCTGCTGCTCGGGCTCACGGCGATGAAGACACGCAGTTTCTACTGGGTCAGCCAGCTCGGCATGCTGGCCGGCACCGTGGTGTACGTGAATGCCGGAACGCAACTGGCGCGCATCGATTCCCTGTCCGGCATCGTCTCGCCGGGTTTGCTGGTGTCATTCGGACTGCTCGGCGTGTTTCCCTTGATCGCCAAGAAAGTCGTCGGAGTGGTTCGGGCGAACCGGGTCTATGCGCGCTGGACCAGACCGCAGCGCTTCGACTGCAATCTCGTCGTCATCGGCGGCGGCAGCGCCGGACTGGTGACGGCCTACGTCGCCGCCGCGGTCAAGGCCAAGGTGACGCTGGTCGAAAAGCACCGCATGGGGGGCGATTGCCTGAATACCGGCTGCGTCCCGTCCAAGGCGCTGATCCGTTCGGCCAGGCTTTTGTCGCAGATTTCGCGCGCGCGGGAGTTTGGTTGCCGTGGCGCCAGCGCCGACTTCTCGTTCGCCGAGGTGATGGAACGGGTGCAGCGCGTCGTCGGCGAGGTCGCGCCGCACGATTCCGTCGCGCGCTACACCGGGCTGGGCGTGGACGTGATCGAGGGGACGGCGAGGATAGTTTCGCCCTGGGAGGTCGAGGTGACGCGGCACGATGGCGCCCGCGAGCGGCTGAGCACCCGTGCCATCGTCATCGCCGCCGGAGCACGGCCCTGGGTGCCGCCGATTCCGGGCATCGAGGAGGTCGGCTGCCTGACTTCGGACACCTTGTGGGGGCTGCGCGAATTGCCCCGCCGCCTGGTGGTGCTCGGCGGCGGCCCGATCGGCGCGGAACTGACGCAGGCCTTCGCCCGCTTCGGCAGCAAGGTCACCCAGGTCGAGATGGCGCCGCGCATCCTGATCCGCGAAGACCCGGAGGTTTCGCAGCTGGTCGCGCAACGCTTCCGCGCCGAAGGAATCGACGTGCGGGTGAATCATCTGGCGAAGCAGTTCGTCGTCGACAAGGGCGAGAAGATCCTGATTGCCGAACACGCGGGCCGCGACGTCCGTATTGCGTTCGATGCCGTGCTGGTCGCCGTCGGTCGCGTCGCCAAGCTCAAGGGCTACGGCCTGGAAGAACTGGGCGTGGCAACGTCGCGCACGGTGGACACCAACGTCTTCCTGCAAACCAATTACCCGAACATCTATGCCGCCGGCGATGTCGCCGGGCCGTACCAGTTCACCCACGCCGCTGCTCACCAGGCCTGGTATGCGGCGGTGAACGCGCTGTTCGATCCCTACCGGAAATTCAAGGCCGACTACACGGTGATTCCCTGGGCCACCTTCGTCGAGCCGGAGGTGGCACGCGTGGGCTTGAACGAGCAGGAAGCCACCGAGCAAGGCATCGCTTACGAGGTGAGCCGCTACGACATCGACGACCTGGACCGGGCGATTGCCGATGGCGAGGCGCATGGCTTCATCAAGGTGCTGACCGTGCCGGGCAAGGATCGGATTCTCGGCGTCACCATCGTCGGCGAGCATGCCGGCGAGCTGATCGCGGAATACGTGCTGGCGATGAAGCACGGCATCGGCCTCAACCGGATTCTCGGCACCATCCACATCTACCCGACGCTGGCCGAGGCGAACAAGTACGTGGCGGGGGTCTGGAAGCGGGCGCACGCGCCGGCCGGCCTGCTGGCGTGGGTCGAGCGTCTTCATGCGTGGCGGCGGGGATGAAGCGGCGCGCGCTGGAAGGACGAGCGCCGTGTGGTCGGCGCCGACTTTGCCGATTTTGTCGGAAAGGATGAATCTTGTTGACGCTGTCGATCATCGTTCCGGTCTTGAACGAGGCCGAGGGCATCGTGGCCGCGCTGGAGGCGCTGGCGCCCCTGCGGCGATGCGGCGTGGAACTGCTTGTCGTGGACGGCGGCAGCGCCGATGCGACGGTCGAACGGGCAGCGCCGTTCGCCGACCGCGTGCTTGCCGCGCCGCGCGGCCGCGCCAGCCAGATGAACGCCGGGGCCGCGGCGGCGGGTGGCGACGCGCTGCTGTTCCTGCACGCCGACACCCGGCTGCCCGCCGCGGCGCTAGCGCTGATTGCCGCCGCCATCGGCGAGGGGAGAACCTGGGGCCGCTTCGATGTCTGCATCGAAGGCCGCTCGGCCTGGCTGCCGCTGGTGGCGGCAATGATGAATCTGCGCTCGCGGTTGTCCGGCATCGCCACCGGCGACCAGGCGATTTTCGTCGCGCGCCAGGCCTTTGCGGCCGTCGGCGGCTTTCCCGAGCTGCCGCTGATGGAGGACATCGCCTTGTCCGCGGCGTTGCGCGCATCGTCGCCGCCGGCCTGCCTGCGCGCCAAGGTCCGCACGTCGGGCCGACGCTGGGAACAGCATGGCGTCTGGCGCACGATTTTGCTGATGTGGCGGCTGCGGCTGCGTTATTGGCTGGGCGCCGATCCGCGGCGCCTGGCGCTGGAGTATGGCGATGTCCCGCGCGATTCCTGAACCCGACCCCGACCTGAACGGGCGAGTGGGCATCGCCATACTGGCCCGCGCGCCGATTCCCGGCGCGGCCAAGACGCGGCTGATCCCGGCGCTGGGCAGCGGCGGTGCCGCATCCTTGCAGGGCTGGCTGCTGCGCCGCGCGGTGGCGCTGGCGGTAGTCGCCGACGTGGGACCGGTCGCGCTCTGGTGCGCCGGCGACGCGGGGCATCCGGATTTCGCCGAGTGTCGCGCCTACGGCCCGGTCGCCTTGCACGCGCAGCCGGCAGGCGACCTGGGCGCGCGCATGCTGGCGGCAATGCGCCAGTCGCCGACGCCGGGCGGCACGCTGGTGATCGGCACCGACTGCCCGGCCCTGACGCCGTCCTATCTGCAGCAGGCGGCACAGGCCCTGCGCGATCACGAGGCTGTGGTCATTCCGGCCGAGGACGGCGGCTACGTCTTGATCGGCATGAAGGCGCCGGCGCCGCAAATCTTCGCCGGCATCGACTGGGGAGGCCCGCAGGTCATGGCGCAGACCCGCGAACGTCTGGCCACCCTCGGCTGGCATTGGCTGGAGCCGAGGACGCTGTGGGACGTAGACCGGCCCGAGGACCTGCAACGCCTCTATGCCGCCTGCCCCGACGCACGCCAGGCTTCGCTGCTGGAAGCGACGGGATGCGCGGCGCGGACCGGAGCGGGGGGCGCCTCGTGAAACAATATGCATCCACGCAAGGAGAACGCTCATGAACCTGCTCAAGGATATCGGCCATCGGCTGGGTGGCGGCGACCAATCGCAACGACGATTCCAGGAGGACTTGCTGACCAGCCTGCTGGTCATGGCCTGGATGGTGGAAGCCCGCGATCCATACACCGGCGGCCATTTGTGGCGCGTTTCGCGCTTCTCCCGCCTGCTCGCGACCGATGCCGGACTGGCGGAATCGGATGTCGGCCGCATCAGCGTCGGCGGCTTCCTGCACGACCTGGGAAAGATCAGCGTTCCCGACCACATACTCGGCAAGAAGGATCGGCTCACCGACGACGAGTACGCGGTGATCAAGACCCACCCGGAGGTCGGCTGGCGCATGCTGGCCGGCCACCCGCTGGCGCAACTGGCCGAGGCGGCGATCCGCGCCCATCACGAAACCCCCGACGGCGGCGGCTATCCGCGCGGACTGCGCGGCCTTGACGTGCCGCTCGATGCGCGCATCGTTGGCATTTGCGACGCCTTCGATGCGATGACCAGCACGCGGCCCTACCGGCGCGGGATGCCGGTCGACAAGGCATTGGGCATCATCGAAGACAATCTCGGCCGCCAGTTCGACCGCGAATTGGGCCAACGCTTTGTCGTCCTCGGCCGGCAAGGACGACTGGAGCACATCGTCGGCCACAGCGACGAAGGCATCCCCTTGCGTGAATGCATGATGTGCGGGCCGACCCTGGTTCTGCGCCGCGGACAGCAGGCCGGCGATCATGTGTATTGCCCGTCCTGTACCGGCGAATACGCCGTCGAACAGCAGGCTGGACAACTGGTGACGGTCGCCACTGGACGCATGGCGTCGGCCGTCGACCTGGAGCCCGAGGCCGACACCGTGCTGATCACGAACGTGGTACGCGAAGCCGCGCGTTCCTTGCTGGCGAGCTAGATGGAAGATCTCGGTCTGTTGCTGCGGACGGCGTGCACGGCGCCGATCGCGATCGCGGCACTCAAGCTCGCGCTGGTGGTGGGCACGATCCTGAACGCCATCAATCAGGGCGGGCGTCTATGGGATGGCTTGCCGCCGTCCTGGTTCCATCTGTTGCTGAACTATCTGGTGCCGTATTGCGTCTCCAGCTACAGCGCGGCACGCAACGAAATGCGGCGGATCGGGAAAACCCATGAATGATGCGCCGGGACCGCTTGGCCGCGATGCGCAGTTGCTGGTGGACATACGCCGCGACATGCTGCGCTTCGCCAATTTGCAGCTGAGGGATGGTCACCTGGCGGAAGACGTGGTTCAAGACGCCATCATGGCGGCGCTTGACGGTCAGCAGAGTTTTGCCGGACGCTCGGCATTGAAGACCTGGATTTTCAAAATCCTGCGCAACAAGATCGTCGATGCCATCCGCCAGCGCAGCCGCAGCATCAACCTCGGCGCATTGCTGCCGGACGAGGCGGAAATGGATGTGGCGTTCGAGGCATTGTTCGCTTCGAACGATCGCTGGCTGCCCGACCAGCGCCCGACCGACTGGGGCGATCCCGAAACCGCGCTGCACCAGGAACAGTTCTGGACCGTGTTCGAAGCCTGCCTGAACCACTTGCCCGCGAGCACCGCGCGCATATTCATGATGCGCGAGTTCCTGGAATTCGACACCGACGAGATTTGCCGCGAGCTGAAGATCAGCAACAGCAATTGCTACGTCATCCTGCACCGGGCGCGCAACGGCTTGCGCCGCTGCCTGGAACGCAACTGGTTTGCCGCGGGAGATGCGCCGTGCTGAGCTGCAAGCTGGCCACCCGCTTGCTCTCCGCGGGGCAGGATCGCAAGCTGACGTTGTCCGAACGCTTTCAAATCGAGATGCACTTGGCGATGTGCACGGGATGCAGCAATTTTCGCAAACAGGTGAACTTCCTGCGCGTGGCGTGCAGGCGATTTCCGGAGGCGGAACTCAAGGACGGGGACGAATCCGGCAAGGCCTGACGAATGCCGTGCCATGGTTGGCAGCCGCTGCGGCCACCCCTGCCGCCTTACTCCACCGTGACGCTCTTGGCCAGGTTGCGCGGCTTATCGACGTCCGTGCCTTTCACCAGGGCGGCGTGATAGGACAGCAATTGCAGCGGCACCACATGCAGCACGGGCGACAACAGGCCATAGTGCTCGGGCAGGCGCAGCACATGCACGCCGGCTTCTTCATCCACCGCTGAATCGGCATCGGCGAAGACGTAGAGTTCGCCGCCGCGCGCGGCGACTTCCTTGAGGTTGGACTTGAGCTTTTCCAGCAAGGCATCGTTGGGGGCGATGCTGATCACCGGCATGTCTTTGTCCACCAACGCCAGCGGACCGTGCTTGAGTTCGCCGGCGGGATAACCCTCGGCGTGGATGTAGGAGATTTCCTTGAGCTTCAGCGCGCCTTCCAGCGCGATCGGATAATGATGGCCGCGGCCGAGGAAAAGCGCGTGCTGCTTGTCGGCGAAGCGCGTCGCCCAGACCTTGATTTCGGGTTCGAGCGCCAGCACTTTCTGCACCGCCACCGGCAGATGGCGCAGGGCCTTCAGCTGCGCGGCTTCCTGCTCGGGCGTCAGGCGCCCGGCCTGCTTGGCCAGCGTCACCGCGAGCAGAAACAGTGCGGCCAGCTGGGTGGTGAAGGCCTTGGTCGAGGCGACGCCGATCTCAGGTCCGGCGCGGGTCAGGAAACGCAGTGCGCATTCGCGCACGATGGCGGATTCGGGTACGTTGCACACTGCCAAGGTGCGGCCCATGCCGAGCGCCTTGGCATGCTTGACCGAGGCCAGGGTATCGGCCGTTTCGCCGGACTGGGAAATGGCGACGACGAGTTGTTCCGGGTTGGGCACCGAAACGCGGTAGCGGTATTCGCTGGCGATTTCGACGCTGCAGGCGACGCCCGCCAGTTGCTCGATCCAGTAGCGCGCGACCAGGCCGGCATGGTAGCTGGTGCCGCAGGCGAGGATCAGTACCGAGCGCACGCCGGCGAGCATTTCCGGCGCGGCGACGCCAAACAGGTTCGGGCTCAGGGTCTGCGCACCGCCGATCATTTCGAGCGTCGCGGCCAGCGCCTGCGGCTGTTCGAAAATTTCCTTCTGCATGTAGTGCCGGTAGTCGCCGAGTTCGACGTCGTCGGCCGAGAGCGTGCTTTCATGCACCGGACGATCCGCCGGCACGCTTGCCGCCGTGCCGCCAGCGCCGACTATTCGAATCGCATCGCGCCTAAGCTCGGCGACATCGCCGTCTTCGAGATAGATCATGCGGCGCGTCACCTGCAGCAGGGCCGACGCATCCGAAGCGGCGTAGTTGCCATCCTCGCCCAGACCCAGCAGCAGCGGTGCGCCGTGACGGGCAACGACGATCGCGTCATTCCATTCCTGCACCACGGCGATTGCGTAGGCGCCGACCAGGCGCGCCGTGGTCAGGCGCACGGCCGCAAACAGGTCGGGGGCGGATTTCAGCGTGCGCTGGATCAGGTGGGCGATGACTTCGGTGTCGGTATCCGAGTTGAACAGGTAACCATCGGCGATCAGTTCCTGCTTGAGTTCGGCGTAGTTTTCGATGATGCCGTTATGCACCACGGCGAGGCCGGCGGAGACATGCGGATGGGCGTTACGCTCGGAGGGCACGCCATGCGTGGCCCAGCGCGTGTGGGCGATGCCGTGATGGGCCACCAGGCCTGCCGCCTGCACCGCCAGTTCGGCGACACGACCGACGCTGC
>Ga0156014_1115_pt1 | contig 19966 bp, 20 predicted proteins | sample RifCSPlowO2_02_FD_107668 | JGI IMG/M metagenome (GOLD analysis project Ga0156014, IMG submission 107668) | Rhodocyclales bacterium RIFCSPLOWO2_02_FULL_63_24 | reverse complement strand
GCGCACCGTGTTGCGCCCATGCTCCTTGGCCTGATACATCGCATCGTCGGCATTTTTCGCGAGCTGGATTTCGTCGTTGCCATGATCGGGATAGATGGCGATGCCGGTGCTTGAGGAAATGTCCAGGCGTTGGATTTCCGGCAGTTCGAAGGGCTGATTCAGCGCCAGCCGGATTTTCTCGGCGACCAGCAATGCATCCTGCACATGTTCCATGGTGGGCAGCAGCACGACGAACTCGTCGCCGCCGATGCGCCCCACCGTATCCGATTCGCGCACGCACTCCTGCATGCGCTTGGCCGCCGCCTTGAGCAGCAGATCGCCGACATGGTGGCCGAAGCGGTCGTTGATCGGCTTGAAGCGATCGAGATCGATGAACATCAGGGCCAGGCACGTCTTGTCGCGCTTGGCCTTGGCGATGGCATGACGCAGGCGGCATGCTCAAGCAATATCAATTTGCCAAGCTCGCGATCGGTCTTACCGCTGTTTGACAGTGATCGCACCGCTACCGACTGCAGAATTAGCTTACGCAGCTTCTTGGGTGTGCTTTGCCAGTTAGTTGGTAGTGCACCTTCGTAGAATCGATAGCCGCCGATGATGCGGTCAAGATAGAAGCGGAACCCGTAGCCACATGGGTTAGCCAGTTCAATCTGTCGTAGTGCCTTCAGTCGTTCTACAGTCTGCTCTCTTGTGGCCTTGTCCATCGATCACTTCTGGGTATGTGCAGAATCTTGTGCGAACCGGCGTTGTACTCACAAATTTAAACGTAACAGCCACGGGCCGTTATTGGCCGATGGCGGAAATGCGCACCCAAGGTCGCATAATCCGCGTCGGCCGATCAAGCGTCATACCTCAGCCACAGAGAAGCGTCGGCCACCTCTCACAACCACTCCCCACGCCCGCGCGCTGCTGCCGCCCCGGCGCCATGCGCCTTCCTGCCGGGGCTCGGGGCCTTACTCCAGGTTCTGCACCTGCTCGCGCATCTGCTCGATCAGCAGCTTGAGTTCCAGCGCGATGGCGGTGACTTCGCCGGAGACCGATTTCGAGGACAGGGTGTTGGCTTCGCGGTTGAGTTCCTGCATCAGGAAATCCAGGCGCTTGCCGACCGCGCCGCCCTTTTTCAGCACGCGTTCGAGCTCGTCCATGTGGGTGACGAGGCGCGCGATTTCCTCGGCGACGTCGATCTTGGCGGCGAATACGCCGACTTCCTGGCGGATGCGTTCCTCGTCGAGATTCGCCACGGCTTCGCGCAGCTTGGTCGACAGCCGCTCGCGGTAGGCCGCCAAAGCGGCCGGCAGCAGGGGTTCGGCGGCGCGCACCTGCTCGCGCATGCGCGCGGCGCGGTCGCGCAGCACGTCGGCCAGCTTGGCGCCTTCGCGTTCGCGGGTGGCGACGAAGTCGTCGAGCAGGGCGGCGAACAGTTCCTGCGCGGCGGCCTGCAGTTGTTCGGTGGTCAGCGAGTCGTCGCCCAGCACGCCGGGCCAGCGCAGCACTTCGGCCACCGACAGCGGCGCGGCCTGGGGCAGCGCGCTGCGCACGGCGTGGTCGAGCTTGCCCAGTTCGGCCAGCAGCGCCGCGTTCGGCGTCCGCTCGTGTGCCGCGGCACCTTGCGCCGGCTGCGCCTGCAGGTAGCCGCGACATTCGATCTTGCCGCGGCCGATGCGCTCGGTGATTTTTTCGCGCAGCGGCATCTCAAGGAAGCGCAGGTCTTCGCTGAGGCGGAAGCCGATGTCCAGATAGCGCGAATTGACGCTTTTGATTTCGAGGTTCATCACTGCGCTGCCGAGGTCGCGGCTGGCAGCGGCATAGCCGGTCATGCTGTAGATCATGGTGTGTGAGGTCTCCGCCGATGATGCCCAGGTGCCGCCCGCAAGCAGTTGTTTACAGCAAGGGGGCGAACAAGGAAAATCACGGCAGTATATCAACCCGCCCCGCCTCCCCTTGCTTTGATCTCGCAGAACAATCAGGCCCTGCCGCCCGGCTGCCAACTCGACGGATACCGCATCGAGCGACAGCTTTCGGTCGGCGGTTTTTCCATTGTCTATCTGGCGCACGACGCGGCCGGGACGCCGGTGGCGATCAAGGAGTACCTGCCCAATGCGCTGGCGTTGCGCCGCGAGGGCGAGATCGCGCCGACCATTCCGCCGGAATTCCAGGCCGATTTCAACCATGGCCTGAAACTGTTTTTCGAGGAAGGACGGGCGCTTACCGCTCTCAACCATCCGAACGTGGTGCGGGTGCTGAACTTTTTCCGCGCCAATGGCACCGTCTATCTGGTGATGCGCTACGAAGTCGGCCAGACCCTGCGCGACCACATCCGCCAGCATCGCGGCAAGCTCGACGAAGGCTTCCTGCGCAGCATGTTCTGCGGCCTGCTCGACGGACTCGGCGAGGTGCATGGCGGCGGCCTGCTGCATCTCGACATCAAGCCGGCCAACATCTGGCTGCGCACCGACCACAGCCCGGTGCTGCTCGACTTCGGCGCCGCGCGCTATGCCATGGACATCGGCCCGCCGGAGCCGCGGGCGATGTATACCCCGGGCTACGCGGCGCCCGAGCAGTATCACGGCAAGTTCACCCTGGGGCCATGGACCGACATCTACGCCGTCGGCGCCTGCATCTATGCCGCGCTGGCCGGCGCCGCGCCGCAGGCGGCCGACGACCGAATGGCCGACGACCAGTTGCTGCCGGCCCGGCAGCGCTGGGGCGGCGACTATTCGCTGGACCTGCTGGCGACCATCGACGACTGCCTGCGGCTGGAACCGCAGCGGCGGCCGCAGCACGCCCGCGCCCTGCATGCTTCGCTGGCGGCGCATCAGGCGGCCGCCAAGCCGGCGTCGTCGTGGTTGTCCAGGCTCGGTTTGCGCGGCGGCAAATGAACTACACCATCGCCCAGGAAAGCCGCATCGGCGGCCGCCAGATCAACCAGGACCGCGTCGCCTGGCTGGCCACCGAGGATGCCGTGCTGATGGTGGTGGCCGACGGCATGGGCGGCCACCTGCAAGGCGAAGTCGCGGCGCAGATCGCCATCGATACCGTGACCGAGAGTTTTCGCAGCGAAGCCAGGACGCGTCTCGCCGACCCGGCGCGGTTTCTCGCCGCGACGCTGCGCCTGGCGCACGAGACCATCGTCCGCTACGCCACCGCCTGCCGCATTCCCTCGCATGCCGCGCCGCGCACTACCTGCATCGCCTGCGTGGTGCAGGACGGCCAGGCGAACTGGGCGCATGCCGGCGATTCGCGCCTGTACCTGATCCATGGCCAGTCGCAAGGGGCGGCCCGGGTCGCCCACACCCGCGATCACAGCATCGTCCAGCGCATGGTCGACGAAGGCAGCCTGAGTCGCGACGAGGCGGCCAGCCACCCGCTGCGCAACCGGGTCTTCAGTTGCCTCGGCGGCGACGTGTCGCCGCACATCGAAGTCTCGCGCACGGTGCCGCTGCGCGACGGCGATGTCATCGCGCTATGCACCGACGGCGCCTGGGCGCCTCTCGGCGAATCGCTGGTGGTCGAACTCGGCCGCGCGCCGCTCAACACCACCGTGCCGCACCTGCTCGATGCCGCCGAGCAGGCGGCGGGCCCGGCGGCCGACAACCTGACCCTGATCGCGATGCGCTGGACGGCGCCCGATCCCGACGTGGATACCCTCAACCTGAAATCGGCGGGGCCGCAAAGTCAGGCCGACGCACCGATCAGCGACGCCGAAATCGAGCATGCCATCGCCGAGATTCGCCGCCGCATTCCCCGCAGTCCCACTGGAGCCTCCTCATGACCCATCCGCCGCAACGCATCGGCCGCACTGCGAGCCAGTTGCGCAGCCTCAAGATCACCCGCAACTACACGCGCCACGCCGAGGGCAGCGTGCTGGTCGAGTTCGGCGACACCAAGGTGTTATGCACCGCCAGCGTCGAGGAATCGGTGCCCGGTTTCCTGCGCGGCAAGGGCTCTGGCTGGGTCACTGCCGAATACGGCATGCTGCCGCGCGCCACCAACACGCGCACCGCGCGCGAGGCGGCGAAGGGCAAGCAGTCCGGCCGCACCCAGGAAATCCAGCGCCTGATCGGCCGTTCGCTGCGCGCCGTGACCGACCTTGCCGCGCTCGGCGAGCGCCAGATCACGCTCGATTGCGACGTGCTGCAGGCCGACGGCGGCACCCGCTGCGCTTCGATCAGCGGCGCCTGCGTGGCCCTCCACGATGCGTTGGCGAAGCTGGTCGATAGCGGCAAGCTGGCCGCCCACCCGATGCGCGAACTGGTCGGCGCCGTCTCGGTCGGCATCGTCGGCGGCGCGCCCGCGCTCGACCTCGATTACGCCGAGGATTCCGCCTGCGACACCGACATGAACGTGGTGATGACTTCCGCCGGCGGCATCATCGAAGTGCAAGGCACCGCCGAAGGCGCGCCCTTTTCGCGGACCGAACTGGACACCCTGCTGGAACTCGCCGCCGCCGGCATCCGCGACATCGTCAAGGCGCAAGAGTCGGCGCTTGCCTGCCCGCAAAGCGGAATTCCAGGCAGACAGAGTCCGGGACGGTGACGACATGAAAAAACTGGTCCTCGCCTCGGGCAACCCCGGCAAGCTGCGCGAATTCGGCCAACTGCTGGCGCCCTTCGATTTCGAGGTGCTGCCGCAATCGGCGTTCGACGTGCCCGAAGCCGAGGAGCCGCACATCACCTTCGTCGAGAACGCCATCGCCAAGGCGCGCCATGCCGCGCGCCTGACCGGGCTGCCGGCGCTGGCCGATGACTCGGGCCTCTGCGTGCCGGCGCTGGGCGGCGCGCCAGGCGTGTTCTCGGCGCGCTACGGCGGCGAACCGAAGTCGGACGCGCGCAACAACGAAAAGCTGCTGGCCGACCTGGCCGGAGTCGCGGACCGTCGCGCGCACTATGTCGCGGTGCTGGTGCTGATGCGCCACGCCGACGATCCGCAGCCGGTCGTCACCGAAGGCGAATGGCATGGCGAGATCATCGACACGCCGCGCGGCGGCGGCGGCTTCGGCTACGACCCCTACTTCCTGGTGCCCGGCACCGGCTTCACCGCGGCCGAACTGCCGCACGAGGAAAAGAACCGTTTTTCCCATCGCGGCAAGGCCCTGGCGCAGCTCATCGAGCGTCTGCGGCTGGGCATGTGATCCCGATCATCCCGGTCGCCGCCGCGCCAGCGCCGACTGTTGGCGGTTCGGGGCTGGTCGCGCCGCCGCCGCTGGCGCTGTACGTGCATTGGCCGTGGTGCGTCAAGAAGTGTCCTTACTGCGACTTCAATTCGCATGAGAGCCGCGCCGCGGTCGATGAGGCCGCCTATCTCGCGGCGCTGATCGCCGATCTCGAAGCCGCCCTGCCGCAGATCTGGAACCGGCCGGTGATCAGCGTCTTCATCGGCGGCGGCACGCCCAGCCTGATGCGCGCCGAAACCGCCGATGCGCTGCTGGCCGCGATCCGCATGCGCCTGCCGCTGCAACCCGGCGCCGAAGTCACGCTCGAAGCCAATCCCGGCACCGCCGAGGCCGCCAAGTTCGCCGCCTTTCGCGCCGCCGGCGTCAATCGGCTGTCGATCGGGGTGCAGAGTTTCGACGACGCCAAGCTCGTCGCCTTGGGCCGCATCCACGACAGCGCCGAGGCGCGGCGCGCGATCGACCTGGCGCTGCGGCACTTCGAGCGCGTCAATCTCGACCTGATGTACGCGCTGCCGCAGCAGACCCTGGGCGAGGCCGAGCGCGACATCGCCACGGCGCTCGGCGCCGGTGTCAGCCACATTTCCGCCTACCACCTGACCCTGGAGCCGAACACGCCTTTCCATCACGCGCCGCCGCCCCTGCCCGACGACGACCTGGCGGCCGACATGCAGGAAATGGTCGAGGAGAAACTGGCCGCTGCCGGTTTCGGGCACTACGAAACCTCGGCCTTCGCGCGCGGCGCGGACAATCGCTGTCGGCACAACCTGAATTACTGGAATTTCGGCGATTACCTCGGCATCGGCGCCGGCGCCCACAGCAAGCTGTCGAACCACGCCAGCATCTGGCGCGAGGCGCGCCACCGCAGTCCCCGCGCCTATCTCGAAGGCGCTGCGCGCGGCGATTTCATCAGCACGCAGCACGCCATCGCCCGCGCCGACCTGCCCGGCGAATTCATGATGAACGCCTTGCGCCTGAACCAGGGTTTTCCGCTCGCGCTATTCACCGAACACACCGGCCTGCCGCTCTCTGCCATCGAAGAGTCGGCGCTGGCGGCACGGCGCGACGGGCTGCTGGAGACCGCGGACGGGGTTCTGCGCCCTACGCCACGCGGGCGGCGCTTCCTCAACCAGTTGCTGGCCAGGTTCTTGAACTAATCGATTTCCCGGCCGCCGCAGCAGGCTTCCTGCGGCTCCGCGATAGCGGCGACGCCATTCGAGTGCAAAGCTTTAAGTCCAAAACATAAGCTACCTATATCCCGAAAAATGAATGTGATGTAGATGATCGCCGCGCTGCTCTAGACTGTTCGGGCGCCGTAGCAGACACGCCGTCCGCTGCCTGGGGGAGAAAGGCGGCGGATGGCACGGCCCGCAGCGGGTTTGCGGGCGCCGCATTGTGTCTGGTCAACGGTTCGTGCGACTTTTCTTTATTACTAAGGAAATACGTCTAATATTGCTTTCTGGACGTATTGTTCGTTGTCATTGGAGGAAACAAATTATGTCCCTGTCAATTCGTTCGTTGCGCGCCGCTCTGCTTGGTGCGCTGTTTGCTGCCGCGACGTCGGCGGTGTTCGCCGCCGAAACGCCGGCCACCTTGGGCGGCGCCACCCTGGTGGGTGCCGACAAGGTCAAGGAAATGATGGCCAAGGGCACGCCGGTGGTGGATACCCGCGTCGCCACCGAGTATGCCGAGGCCCATATCAAGGGCGCCGCCAGCGTTCCCTACAAGGAGAAGAGCGCCAAGGACGCCGGCTTCGATGCCAGCGCCGACAGCTTCGACCTGGCCAAGTTGCCGGCGGACAAGGCTGCGCCCATCATCTTCTATTGCAATGCCGGAGAATGCTGGAAGAGCTACAAGGCTTCGGTGGTCGCCATGAAGGCGGGTTACAAGAAGGTGCATTGGTTCCGCGGCGGCATCCCCGAGTGGAAAGCCAAGGGATTCCCGATCGAATAAGCGGCAGGTCCGGCCAAACTTGAGCGCGTGACGGTTCGCCCCGGCCGTCGCGCGAGGGAGACAAGAATGCCCATGCAATTTTCGATTCGCCAGCGCCTGCTGATGGTGGTGGTCCTGGCCGTGGTATTCCTCACCTTGCTGGCCGGAGTGAATCTCTACAGCCAGCGCGAGGCCGACGCGGCCCTGCGCAACGCCCGCGACCACACGGTCAAGCCTCTGCTGGTGGTGCAGGATATGGACGATCGTTTGCGCGAAGTCCGTTTCCGCATTGCCGGCGTGCTACTGGATCAAATGCCGGCGCCCGGCGCGCGCAATCACCTGAAGGAAGTCCGCGAGCGCCTGCCGAACGCCTGGCAGGAATTCAAGGCGGCGCAAACGCCGGGCAGCATGCCGGCCGAAGAGACCGAGCTGGTGGCCAGGATAGATGGCGGCATCGCGGCGCTGCCGGCCTTCTTCGATCGGGTCGACGCGGCTTACGGTCAGGAGGACAAGAAGGCTCTGGCCGCCATTCTCGAAGACGAATGGCCGACCGTCCTGGTCAAGGTGTCGAAGCCCCTCGGACTTCTGGTGCCGCATCTCACCGCGGCGATGGAGAAGGATTTTGCCGCGGCGTCGGCGCGCGGCAAGCAGCTCAACATGCTTGCGCTGGCGGCCTATGCGGTATCGGTGATCGGCCTGCTGGTCATCGTGGTGCCCTTGATCCGTTCGCTGGCGCAGGCCATCGGCGGACTCAGGACGACGCTGGCCCAGGTCGCCCAGGGCAACCTGATCGCGCATCCGGACACCTCGCGCCGGGACGAACTCGGCGACATGGCGCGTTCGCTGAATGCAACCATCGAAGGCCTGCATGACCTGCTGGGCGCGGTGAAGCGCACCGCCGACAGTTTGTCCGCCTCCTCGACCCGGCTCGCGGACGAGCTGGCGAGCATGGTAGAGCGGGGACGGGCCCGTGCGGAACTGATGGACCGCGCATCGCAGGCCGTCACCCAGATGTCGCAATCCGCGCGCAGCATTGCCGACGGCTCCGGCCAGGTGGCGGACGCCTCGTCGGAAGCGCGCAGCATTGCCGCCAGCGGCGATTCGCGCATGGAGAACAGCATCGCCGCCACCGAGCGCGTCGAGAGTTCCGTGGCGAATTCGGCGGCGATCATTTCCGAATTGTCTTCCGCGACGGACAGGATCAACCAGGTCACCGGCGTGATCCGCGAAATCGCCGATCAGACCAACTTGCTGGCGCTCAACGCGGCCATCGAAGCGGCCCGCGCGGGGGAGCAGGGGCGCGGCTTCGCGGTGGTTGCCGACGAAGTAAGAAAGCTGGCCGAGCGCACCAGCGCCTCGACCGGCGACATCGCCAATACCGTGGAAGCGATTCGCGTCAAGACGCTGTCGGCGGTGGACGCCATGGGCAAGGTCGGCGCCGAGGTCAAGGACGGCGTGCGCTTTGCCCGCGAAACGCGCGAGACGCTGGATGGAATCGTGAGCGCGGCCGAGCGCGTCACCGCGCTGTCGAGAGACATCGCCACGGCCACCCAGGAGCAGATGACCTCCAGCGAAAGCACCGCGCAGGATATCGCCCAAGTGGTCTCCGTCAGCGCCGAGAATACCGCCAGCATCCAGCGCGTGCGCCAGATAACCGCCGAAGTGGAGCAGATGGCCGGCGAGATGCAGCAGCTGATCGGGCGCTTCCGGCTGGGTTGATCGCTGCGCCAGGCCGATGTCGCGGCACGGGCGCAACAAGCTCGGGAAAGCATGATCAGGAGTCGGCGCTGGCGCTACGGCGCAATTTGCATCGGCGCGACTGCCGACCGGCGCTAGTGCTCCTTGCCGTCCACCCGGGCCTGCAACAGGAAGGGAATCAGCCGCCAGGCCAGGATGCCGAAGCCGGCCAGCCATCCGGCGGCGGCGAGGACCAGCCACAGCGTATAGGCAGCGGGATGCAGCTGCGGCGCGACGACCCGCAGCGCGAATGCGGCGATCATGATCCAGAGCACCCACCGGTCGCCGGACTCGAACACGACCTTGCGGCCGGTGTGCCCCTTCGAGATCCTGATCAGCATTGCCGGAATGATCAGGCCCATCGCGCCCAATGTGAATATATGCACCGAGAATGATCCGATCCAGGCCGGCGGCGCGACCCCGCCGAGAAACTCGACCAGCAGCTGCAGCACGATCGCGCCGTAGCCCAGGTACATGATGCCGAGATCGAGCCGCCGCAGCGCCAGGTGCGGCTTCCAGAAAATCAGCCGGCCGGCCAGCAGCAGCGCCAGCAGCAGGGAGAGCCAGGCGGCCAGCGGCGGCGGCATCAGGCCGCCGCCGACCAGCAGCAGGGCGAGCAGCTTGATGGCATGGTCGAGCGCTGCATGGCGCAGGATGTCGACCTGGAAAATGCCTTTCATGAACTGGGTCAGGGTGCGTTCCAGCATGAGCAGGAAGGCCATGCGGAACAGGCCGATGGCGATGCCGATGCCGAGCTGGAAATACTCGGCGCTCAGCATCAGGTGCTTGGCGAGGAGGAAGGCCGGGAGTACCAGCAGGAAGAAATAGTTGTCGCGATAGTTGTCGCTCTTGCGGTAGCGAACCAGCGTCCATGCCAGCATGGCGACGATGCTGGCGAGGAACAGGGTGTTGGACAGCTCGAACAGCCAGGCCGGCCAGCGCCCGCCGAGCCACATGCCGGCGCGTTCGAACAGCCAGGCGGCGGCGAGGAACATCAGGGCCGCGCCGTGATAGCCGCGAATCTGCACCCAGTTCTTGGTCGAGGTCAGCAGAAAACCGCCGAGCACGGCCCAGCCGAAGCCGAAGAACATCTCGTGGGCGTGCCACTGCACCGGTGCGAAGGAGGCGTCGGGCGCCGCCAGGATGCCGAGATGGATCAGCACCCAGAGCGACGGCAGGCTGAGTCCGGAGAGGCAGGCGAGGGCAAAGAAGGGGCGGAAGCCGACCAGCCAGAGCGGATGGTGCACCGGTTTCATGGCCAGGCTAGGCTGCCGCCCTGACGCAATTGCGCCCCGCCGCCTTGGCCTGGTAAAGGGCGGTGTCGGCGCGGGCGAGCAGGGCATCGACCGTGGCGTCGTCGGCGCGACTGGCGGCGACACCGATGCTTACCTTGCACGCCGGCTGCTCGCAGGCCTCGATCAGGGCGCGGCGGGTCAGGGCGCCGGTCAGCGAGTCGTGGCTGGCCAGATGCTCGAATTCGGCGCGCAGTTTGTCGGTCGCCATCAGCACCATGCCGATCGTCGCCATCAGAATGGCAAAGGCATAGACGGAAACGTAGGTCGCCTGCACCGGCGACGAGTTGTCGAAAATGCCGTCCCGTGCCGGCAGGCCATAGGCCGACACCAGGCGCAGCGTCTGCGAAATGCCCAGCAGCAGCAAGGCGGCACCGGCGAAGTAGGTGGAGAAGGTGCGCGGGCCGTGGCGCACGATCAGCCGGAAGTGGGCGAAGGCCAGCGCCGACATGAACGTGGCGATGAGCGCGACACGCACGCCGTGATGCGGCTCGACCAGCGCGAACCAGGCCAGCGGCGTCAGCGTCAGGAGCATCAGGCCGCTCCACAGCCGGATCGCGGGCGGCAAGCCGAAAAAGCGCTGGCTGCCGAAATACAGCAGCGAGGTGCCGCCGAACAGCAGCAGGTTGGCCACCACCATGGAGAACAAATCCGGAATCGCGCCGCGCGCGCCGAACAGCAGCGTGGCGCCAAACAGCACGGCGGGAGCCGCGGCCCATTCGCTCAGGCCCTTGATCGACGGCGGGTAGTTGCGGCGCAGGAAGAACAGCACCACCGCCATCAGCAGGCTCATGATGCCCGCGATCAGGATGACGGAGCGGACGTCGAGACCGAACACGCTCAGGCCTGGCGGTGGAAGACCACGTCCCAAACCCCATGGCCGAGCTTGAGGCCGCGCGTTTCGAACTTGGTTTGCGGCCGATAGCCCGGTCGCGGGGAGAATCCCGGCGCCGTGTTGGCCAACAACGCTTCGGCGGAGAGTACCTGCAACATCTGGAAGGCATACTCTTCCCAGTCGGTCGCGCAATGCAGGTAGCCCTTGGGCGCCAGGCGCGTGGCCAGCTGCTTGACGAACGCCGGCTGGATCAGGCGGCGTTTCTGCTGGCGCTTCTTCGGCCAGGGGTCGGGAAAGAAAATGTGGATGCCGGTGAGCGTTCCTGGCGCAATCATGTCGCGCACCACCTCGACCGCGTCATGCTGGATGACACGCAGGTTGGACAGTTCGCGCGTGGCGATTTCCTTCAGCAGGCTGCCGACGCCGGGTGTGTGCACCTCGATGCCAAGGTAATCGTATTGCGGATGCGCGGCGGCGATCGTCGCCGTGGTTTCGCCCATGCCGCAGCCGATTTCCAGGATCCGCGGTGCGCGGCGGCCAAACACGGCATCCAGATCGAGCGCGGCGGGCTGATAGGGAATGCCCCAGCGCGGCATGCCTTCCTCGTGGAAGCGCCGCTGGGCGTCGGAAACGCGGCCCTGACGGAGCACGAAACTGCGGATATGGCTGCCGCGGCGTGCGGACGTGTCGTCGATCTCGTTCATTCGGCGGGCTTTTGCATAGTCGGCGCTGGCGCTGCGGCGGCGACGCCATTGGGCGGGGTCTCCGGCTCGGCGGAACCGGCCAGCAGCTTGTCGAGCGCATAGCGCGGCCGCGCAATCGCCTCCGGCAAGCTGGCGCAGGCGGCATGCAGGGTGATTTCACTCAATGCCGGCTGGATGTTGTCGGCAAGATTCAGCGCACGCGAAAGATCGGGCCACTGCGCTTCGCCGGCGCGCGGGCCGAAATAGTAGGCGGCCAGATCGTGCACGATGGTGTCGATGGCCTTGCCCTGCCTGGCATGCCAGGCGGCGTAGGCATCCTGAATCGCTTGCGAATATCCGGGCAGATCGAGGCAGGCGGCGGCCAGCAGCGACAGCCCGTGCGCCAGGCCGAACAGGCGCTGGCGCAGCAGTATTTCCGGTTGCGCGAAGGCATATCCCGTGCGCTGGGGCACGACTTCGAGGGCGGCCGCGGCGGCCGTCGCAGCGCTTGCCTGCGATGTGTCCTCGGCCTGCGCCGACGCCATCAGCAGGGCACAGAGCAGGCAGGCGAAAACCTGCCTCACGTGCCGTCGTGGCCGATCAGTCCGCCGCTGGGCGAACTCGGGGTCGCCGCGTAATACTTCTTCGGCATGCGGCCGGCGCGGAAGGCTTCGCGCCCGGCCTCGACCGCTTTCTTCATGGCGCCGGCCATCAACACCGGATCCTGGGCGCCGGCGATAGCGGTATTCATCAGCACGCCGTCGCAACCGAGTTCCATCGCGATCGCCGCATCGGAGGCGGTGCCGACCCCGGCGTCGACCAGCACCGGCACTTTCGCCTGATCGATGATCAGCTTCAGGTTCCACGGATTGAGGATGCCCATGCCGGAGCCGATCAAGGACGCCAGCGGCATGATCGCGACGCAGCCGAGGTCTTCCAGCATGCGCGCCTGGATCGGATCGTCGGCGCAATACACCATCACCTGGAAGCCGTCCTGGACCAGCGTCGCGGCGGCCTTGAGGGTTTCCGGCATGTTGGGAAACAGCGTCTGCGGATCGCCCAGCACTTCGAGCTTGACCAGCGCATGGCCGTCGAGCAGTTCGCGCGCCAGGCGCAGGGTGCGCACCGCCTCGTCTGCCGTGTAGCAGCCGGCCGTGTTGGGCAGGATGGTGAATTGCGCAGGCGGCAGCACGTCCAGCAGCGAGGGCTGGCCCGGCTCCTGGCCGATGTTGGTGCGGCGGATGGCGACCGTGACGATTTCGGCGCCCGAGGCGTCGATCGCCGCGCGCGTCTGCGCGAAGTCCTTGTACTTGCCGGTGCCGACCAGCAGGCGCGAACGGTAGGCCTTGCCGGCGATGACGAGAGAATCTGGGTTCATGGCTGATGATTCCTAAAAAACTCAACCGCCGCCGACGGCGACAATTTCGCTGCGGGCGCCCGCAACGAGCCGGGTTTCGCCGCGATTTCGCTGCTGCTGACGAGGTCCATGCGCCGATTTTACTTCAGCGGGCGGCGCCGGCTCAGAGTCTGCGCAATCCGCAAGCCGCTGACGCGGGGCACGATCCCTACCGCAAGAGCTTCCTAGCCAACGCTGGCGGTGTAGGTCGCGACGCAGTTCTTGCCGGCGTGCTTGGCTTGATAGCAGGCCTTGTCGGCGCGCCCGATGAAGCTCGCCGCGTTTTCCCCCGGCTCGAACTGCGCCACTCCGATGCTGACCGAGCTGTGCAGCGTGACGCCGCTGGCGATGCGTATCGGCGCCGTGGCAAAGCGCTTGCGCAGGCGCTCGGCGGCGGTCGCCGCGGCGAGGATCCGGGTATTGGGCAGCATCACCACGAATTCCTCGCCGCCGTAGCGGAAGCCGCTGTCGCTGGTGCGCAGGACGCTGCGGATGGCGGTGGCGAGCGTGGCCAGCGCGCGATCGCCTTCCAGGTGGCCGTAGGTGTCGTTGAAGCGCTTGAAATTGTCGACGTCCATCATCAGCAGGCAAAGCGGTTCCTGGTGGCGCGTGGCGCGGCTGGTCTCGGCTTCGATCCGTTCGAAGAAGTGCCGCGAGTTGTAGAGTCCGGTCAAGCCGTCGGTAATGCTCAACTCACGGAAGCGGGTCTCGCTTTCCTTGAGCGCCGCTTCGGCGACGCGGCGCTCGGTGACATCCTGGAGCGTTTCGATGGCGCCGACGACGCGTCCTTGCGCATCGCGTATCGGCGCTGCGGTGAAAAACAGCCAGCGTCCGCGTTCGCCGAAGGTGCCGAAAAAATCCTCGGCCTCGTAGGCGCCGCCGATCAGCGCCGACGGGCGAAACTTGCCATGGTAGAAGCGATCGACGTCGGCCTCGATCGCGTTGTCGAGGATCAGGTCGGCCATTACCGGACGTTCCGACACATAGAAGGCGCGCCACTGCTGGCGGGTGCCGACGACTTCGCTTGCGCTGGTGCCGGTCATCGCCTCGCAGGCGCGGTTCCAGTGGGTGACGATGTGATCGCGGTCGATCACGAAGGCCGCCACCGAAAGGCCGTTGACGATCTGCGCCAGACGCTCCGCGGCATCGCGCAAGGCGTTATCCGCCCGGCGCCCGGCCTGTTTGGCGCAGTGACAGCGCACGATATGCGGCAGCACGGTCGGCAGCAGCCTGAGATAGCCTTCGTCAGGGTCCTTGATGATGTAGTCGGAGATGCCCAGCTTGAGCGCCTCGACCGCGATCTGCTCACTGCCGCTGCCGGTGAGCAGGACGATCGGCGTCGGCATTTCGCCTTCGAGCAGGATGCGGCACAGGGTGAGGCCGTTGTCGCCCGGGAGGTTGTAGTCGACGACGACGATATCGAAGGCCTGCGGTGTTTCAGCGAGCCGGGCGAGCGCTTCGTCGGCGCGTACGCAAGCTTCGATCGTGTGCGGCTGCGGGCAGGCGCGCAAGGCCCGGGTAAAGGCGATGCGGTCGTGCTCGTTGTCCTCGACCAGCAGGATGCGCAGTTCGGCGGGCGCGTCGGCGGCAGCCGGTTCAGTCTCGGTCATGATTCACCTCGGGGCGTTCGACCAGGTTCCAGAATTCGTGGATGGTGCGCAGGGCGGCAGTGAAATTGTCGAACCCGACCGGCTTGACGATGTAGGCGTTGGCGCCCAGATCGTAGCTGCGCAGGCGATCTTCCTCGGCTTTCGAGGTGGTCAGGATGACCACCGGCAGCCGGGCCGTGGCGGCATCGGCGCGGATCGCGCGCAAGGCGCCGAGGCCATTGAGGCGCGGCATGTTCAGATCGAGCAGCAGCAGGCCGGGACGCCTGGCTTCCGCGTACTGGCCGCGCCGGAACAGGTAATCGAGGCAGGCCTCGCCATCGTGCACGATCGCCAGCGGATTGCGGATGCCGAGCGTGCGCCAGGCACGCCGGATGGCGACGATGTCGTGCTCGTCGTCCTCGGCCACCAGCACCACGAAATCGTCGCGCTGCTGTGCTTCAATTGCGTTCATGAGAAGTCTCGTGCGGATCGGCGGATTGGAGCGGGAGGACGATCGTGAATACGCTGCCGGCGCCCGCCGTCGACGCCACCTGGACGCTGCCGTGCAGGTGGTGTGCGGCCTTGCGCACGAGGGCCAGGCCGATGCCGGTGCCGTCGAACTCGTGTCGCGTGTGCAGGCGCTGAAAGATGCCGAAAATCTGCTCGAAGAAGCGCGGCTCGATGCCGATGCCGTTGTCGCTCACGGTGATCGTGCAGTACCCGGCGGGGGTCGCCTGCCAGTCGAGATCGACTGTTTTCCGCGCGGCGTGGTTGAACTTGAGTCCGTTGCCGATCAGGTTGCGGAATATCTGCGCGAGCAGGGTGCGTTCGGCGGTCACGGTCGGCCAGGCGGGCGCCAGCCGCACGCATTGATCCTCGGCCAGCGCCATGCCGCCGACCAGTTCGGCGAGAAACTCGCCGAGCGGCGTTGCCTGCGGCGAGATCGCCGCGCGCCCGATCGCCGACAGCGCCAGCAGGTCGGCGACCAGGTCTTCGCCGTGGCGCAGCGCCTGGCGCATCCCGGCAAAATAGCTTTGCTGCTCCTCGCTGAGCGTTCCCGCCAGGTCCTGCTCGAGGAAGTCGGCGTAATTGCGCATCGCCCGCAGCGGCGAACGCAGGTCGTGCGATACCGCATAGGCATAATGGTCGAGTTCTTCGTTGGCCTCGGACAGTTCGCTGGTGCGCTGGCGCACCCGGTCTTCGAGCTGGTCGCGGTAGCTGACCAGCGCCGCCTCGGCGGCGCGGCGCTCGGTGATGTCCTGCAGGGTTTCGATGGCGCCGATGATGCGTCCCGCGTCGTCGTACAGCGGAGCTGCCGTGAAGTACAGCCAGCGTCCGCCGCCGACCAGCGGCGGCAAAAAATCCTCGGCTTCGAACGCGCCCTCGATCAGCGGCGAGGGGCGCAGCCTGTCGCCGTAATGCGCCGCCAACTGCGCCCGGTCGGCGCCGTCGATGACCAGATTCGCCAGCACCGGGCGCGGCTGCGGGTAGAAGGCGCGCCAGGGGTCGCTGCGGCCGACCGCCTGCTCCCCGGGATAGCCGGAAATCGCCGCCAAGGCGCGGTTCCAGTGGGTGATGACGTGCTTGCGGTCGAGCACGAAGGTCGGGATCGGCGAGGCGTCGATGATCTGCGCCAGCCCGGGTTCGTCCGCGGGACTTGCCGCCGCGGCGAAATGGCCCGCCCTGCCTTCCTCAGTCGTCATCGCGCGCTCCTTGCGCCGTGTGCTGCGCCGCTTTGGCCGGATGCAACCCGGGATTCGCCACGAAGCGCTTGCGATGGCGCGGAAAGACGTCGACGAGTTGCGGGTTGAACTGGCTTCGGAATTCAACGCAAGCTTACTCTATCGCCTGGTCCAGCGCTCGCGCCGACTGGCAGGGCGGGAGTCGGCAAGCGCGGCGAAGCGCGCAGCCAGTGCCGATGCGGGAATCCGGGTGGCTTAGCCGCCGCCGACGGCGACCACGATTTCGATGCGATCGCCCACGGCGAGCAGGGTTTCGGCGTGGCGGCTCTTGGCCACGATCTCGCCGTTTCGTTCCACCGCGACACGTTTGCCCGCAAGCCCGCGCGCTTCCAGCAGGGCGGCGACGCTCAAGGGGGCTGGCAGCCGTTGCGGCTCGCCGTTGATGATGATCTCCATGGCGGCAATTTTACTTCAGCAGGCGGCGCCGGATCAGCGTCAGCGCGATCCAGAAAGCCACCAGCGCGACGGCCAGCAAGGCCGCCACGTGCCCGGCGATGCCGGCCGGGATCTCGCCGAACAGCAGCGGCCGCACCAGCGCGACGGCATGCGTCAGCGGCAACCAGGCCGCCACCGCCTGCACCAGTTGCGGCAACTGCTCGGGCGGGAAGAACACGCCGCACAGCAGCACCATGGGCGTAATGAACAGCGTGAAGTAATACATGAAAAAGTCATAGGACGGCGCCACCGCGGTGACGATCAGGCCGAGCGCGGCGAAGGCCAGGCCGGTGAGGAAGATCACCGGCAGCGCCCACAGCGCCAGCGGCGAAGCGACGAAGCCGAGCAGCGAGATCACCACCAGGATCGCGGTGCCGGACATGCTTGCCTTGGCCGCCGCCCAGAGCAGTTCGCCGGCCATCACGTCCTCCAGCGTGACCGGTGCATTCATGATCGCCTCCCAGGTGCGCTGCACGTGCATGCGCGAGAAGGCCGAATACAGCGCTTCGAAGGAGGCCGCATTCATGGTCGAGGCGCACACCGTGCCGGCGGCCAGAAAGGCGATGTAGGAAACGCCGTTGATCTGCGGCAGCAATCCGCCGAGGCCATAGCCGAGACCGAACAGGTAGATCATCGGATCGGCCAGGTTGCCCAGCAAGGATGGAATCGCCAGCTTCTTCCAGACCAGGAAATTGCGCCGCCAGACGGCGAAGGCGCGGCTGGATAATTGCGGCAGGGGGAGAAATTGCGCGCTGACGGACATCAGTTCCCGATCATGTCGAAACCTCGTGAATCATCGCGCCGCCAGGGTCTCAAACGTCTTCGGCAAATGGCCCGCCATGCGCTTTTCCGCCAGCCAGAGGTCGCGGCGGGTCTGCATGTCGATCCACAACTGCGGGCCGTTACCGAAGAATGCTCCCAGGCGCACCGCCATCTCCGGCGATACCGCGGAGCGCTCGGCCAGAATGCCATGCACCATCTGCCGCGAAACGCCGAGCGCGCGGGCGAACGCCGCCACCGACAGTCCCATCGCAGGCAAGGAATCCTCTCGCAGAATCTCGCCCGGATGCGTCGGGCAGCGCGTCATCGTCTTCATCAGGCACACATTTTACTAATAGCACGGATTGATGAGGGAGGGCAGGCGAGAACCTGTTCTGTTTTCTACTCTACCCGAATCGCTCTGGAACAAAAAACCCCGCAGGAGCGGGGTCGCTTTGTCCGATCAAACAGCGATGGCTATTTTTTTCGCTTATTCGCCACGACAACGACTGACTTTTCCATGGAAACCGAATTGCCCGAATGATGAATATCAAAACTCGGAAACACCACCTTGTCACGCACTTGACGATTTCGCTCTGTGGTAGTAAATGCTCGCGCTGAAAAACGATTGCGTGTCGAAACAGCCTCTCCTTTGCTATCCATAACCGCCTCCAAAATCGATTTATCTTGCAATGGCTTGGCTACACTTTAGGGACAATTTTTGCTTGCTCTGCTTTTTCCAACATCAATTCATGCCAACGATGGATGAGTTGGCTAAGCAACTGACAAAATGGTGACGTTAACGGAATGAACAATTCCAATCCTTTATCACGCAACATCCCCGGCCTGTCTCGATGGATATTCACGACACCGACCGTACCGCCGTTGGGGTTGTTAACCTCGCAACTACAATGATTATAGGTTGGTATCGGGAAGGATACAAAACTCTTGATCTCGGCGCCGTCTCCATTAGGACTGAAATACTGCCGCAATTCATCGATCACACTTGGCGGGAAGTCTCCTTCGTTCGAGCACCATTCCGCAATCGTACCGGTATCCAAGAAAGCCTCGGCTCGGTTCAGGCAAAAAGCATATGGCGCTCCAGGCAGCGCTTTCGATAGCTTTTTCCTTCCGTCATCAATATCGATCCAACATTGTTCGGGAACTGCCAGTGCAATCTCCGAAACTGACGAATCAATTTCCGACCCTTGAGATGAGGTTGCTGTCGAAAATTCTCTTTTGAGTTCCAAGAATCCCAAGTAACCTTCTTTCCCTAGTTTCTTATCGACAAACCGAAGCCTATTCTTTAATGAAATGAATTCGCTGTCCGTAAGGTTGGCGGCATCTCGATACAACAAAATGTTTGCTGCATAAACGTCAGAAGCAGACTCATCCACATCATAGAGGTATGCAAGAGTCGATAGTGCATCGAGAACAACACGAACCGCTTCCTCTATCTCGTCAGAGCTTATTTCGTATTCGTGTAAGTTGCTGAGAGCATCATGGGCGATGTTAGCCGCCCCTTCGTAGAGCTCAACGAACCACACCAGAAATCGTTTTGGCGGCAGTGTTCTAATTGCTTCCGCAAGCTCTTGTGCTTGATCATTTAAGGTCTGTGCTTGCGCAAACTGCCGAGCATTTGATCTATTTTGGCCCCACACGATAGCGCCATAGAGAGCACAGAAAATTAGGAGAAACGTCCAAAATACGACTGCCTGAGGAACCAGCGGTCCATAAGAATGTACCCAATAGAAGGGGAATGCCCCCTTAATTTCGTTGGCATACAGAGACCCGAACAATCCCGCCATCGCCCCGCTGGCTGGCGCCACTCCACCTACCACGGGATGTGATGACATTTTCTCCAAGACATCTCGGAGCCAAGGCCTAAGGCCTTTCGACCACAGATCACCTACCGCCATCTTCACTTTCGAAGCCTTAACGGCAATGTTTAACGGTGGCTCGTTTTGAACAATTCCATGCTTGTCTGACATGACGAGAAATCCCTATCCAGCATACCGACAAAATAATTGTGAAACCCCGTGACTTTTGCTCATGCCATTGATGCATTGCCCTATAAATAATTCTTAATATGTAGACATGGCGACCAGTCTCTTTCATCTGGCATTATGTCATCAACAAACGCAATCATAGGAAATCAATCCATCAGGATCAGCGTCGCATTCAATTTTCACCAAATCGCTCGGACGTACAACGCTGCGTCATTCGTGACAGCGCAAATATCCTTCCGCCCGCCGTGCCGCCAGCGCCGACTCTTGTGCCGCACCCGAACGGGTCCGCATCCATGCGCGACGCCGAAGCCAGCCGCAACGGATCAATCCCGCAGCTCGCGCCCGGTGAGTTTGAGAAACACGTCTTCCAGGTTCGCCGGCCGATGCAGG
>Ga0156014_1065_pt3 | contig 20015 bp, 17 predicted proteins | sample RifCSPlowO2_02_FD_107668 | JGI IMG/M metagenome (GOLD analysis project Ga0156014, IMG submission 107668) | Rhodocyclales bacterium RIFCSPLOWO2_02_FULL_63_24 | reverse complement strand
ACACCGCGTGGCCGAAGGACAAGAGGCCGGTGTAGCCCAGCAGCAGGTTGAAGGCGCAGGCGAACAGGGAAAAGCACAGGACCTTCATCACCAGGATCGGGTAGATGAACATCGGCGCCAGCAGCAGCAGGCCCAGGCCGACGAGATAGGCGATGGTGACGCGCCGGCTCATTTCTCTCTCCCGAACAGGCCTGCCGGACGAATCATCAGCACCACCGCCATGATCATGAACACCACCGTGGAACTGGCCTCGGGCCAGAATACCTTGGTCATGCCCTCGATGATGCCCAAGCCCAGCCCCGTGACCACCGAGCCCAAAATCGAGCCCATGCCGCCGATCACCACCACGGCGAACACGATGATGATCAGGTTGGAACCCATCAGCGGCCCGACCTGCGAGGCCGGGGCCGCCAACACGCCGGCAAAACCCGCCAGGCCGACGCCGAAGCCGTAGGTCAGCATCACCATCAGCGGCACGTTGATGCCGAAGGCCTGGGTCAATTTCGGGTTTTCCGTGGCGGCGCGCAGGTAGGCGCCGAGCCGCGTCTTCTCGATCAGGTACCAGGTGGCGAGGCACACCGTCAAAGAGGCGACAACGATCCAGGCGCGATACTTGGGCAGGAACATGAAACCGAGATTGAAGGCCCCTGAAAACTCTTCGGGAATCGAGTAAGGCTGACCCGCCACACCGTAGAGGTCGCGGAACAGGCCTTCAATCATCAGCGCCAGGCCAAAGGTCAGCAGCAGGCCATAGAGATGGTCGAGCTTGTACAGCCACTGCAGCATCAGGCGTTCGATAATGATGCCGATCAGCCCGACGCTGATCGGCGCCATCACCAGCATCCACCAGTAGCCGATGCCCAGATACTCAAGACCCATCCACGCCAGCATGGCGCCGGCCATGTACAGGGCGCCATGGGCAAAATTGATGATGTTCAGCATGCCGAAGATCACGGCAAGACCCAGGCTCAAGACGGCATAGAAGGACCCGTTGACCAGGCCCAGCATCAGTTGGCCGAACAGGGCCTGGATCGGTACGCCGAAGATTTCGGTCATGCGAACATCACTCCCGCACTGCTATCCGCGACTTATTTCTTGACCGCGGGACAACGCGACAAGGCCATCGGCTGAAAAGCCTCGTCGCCGGGGATAACCTGCTTCACGTTGTAATAGTCCCACGGCTCCTTCGAATCGGCGGGCTTCTTGACTTCGACCAGGTACATGTCGTGCACCATGCGGCCGTCCTCGCGAATCTTGCCGCCCTTGGCGAAGGCGTCGTTGATCGGCGTCTCTTTCATCTTCTTCATGACCGCCGCCGTGTCGTCCGTCCCCGCCGCCTGCACGGCCTTCAGGTAATGCAGCACCGCCGAATAGGTGCCGGCCGGCAGCATGTTGGGCATTCCTTTGTGCTTGCTGAAGAAGCGCCGGCTGAATTCGCGCGTCTCGGCATTGAGGTTCCAGTAGAAGCCCTCGGTGAACATCATGCCCTGCGTGGTCGGCAGGCCCAGGGCATGAATGTCGACCACCGTGGTCAGCAGGCCGACCAGGGTCTGGTTCTTGGTGATGCCGAACTCGTTGGCGGCCTTGATCGAGTTGATGGTATCGCCGCCGGCATTGGCCAAACCGATAACCTTGGCCTTGGAGGCCTGCGCCTGGAGCAGGAAGGAGGAGAAGTCCGAGGCATTCAGCGGATGGCGAACGGCACCGAGCACCTTGCCGCCGCTGGCCTTCACCGCATCCATCGAGTCCTTTTCCAGCGAATGGCCGAAGGCATAGTCGGCGGTCAGGAAGAACCAGCTGTCCTTGCCCTGTTTGGTCACCACCTTGCCCGGACCATTGGCCAGCGCGTAGGTGTCATAGACGTAGTGCACCACGTTGTTCGGCGCGCAATCCTCGTTGGTCAGGCGCGTCGATGCGGCGCCGGTATTCAGCATGATCTTGTTCTTCTCGGTGGTGACCTTGGCCACGGCGATGGCCACACCGGAATTCAGCACATCGGTGACCATGTCCACGCCTTGCGTGTCATACCATTCGCGGACCTTGTTGGAACCCACGTCGGCCTTGTTCTGGTGATCGGCGGAAACCAGCTCGATCTTGAACTTGGGCTTGAACTTCGCCTTGAAATCCTCGATGGCCATCTCGGCCCCCAACACCGAGCCCTTGCCGCCCAGGGCGGAATACACCCCGGACATGTCGGTCAGTACGCCGATCTTGACCACGTCGCCGGAAATCTTTCCGGCGCCTTGAGCCAGTACGGAGTCCGCTACGGGTAGCAACAGCGAAGAAAGTGCCAGGGCCAGCAGTTTGCGTTTCATCATGGTGTCTCCTCCTAGGTAATTATTGACGGGTCCGAATGCTCAGACTCCGAGGTACTCCTGCAACAGATTCTGCTTTTCAGCGATTTCATTTTGCGCGATTTCGGCCACCGCCTGGCCGTGCTCGACAATGAACATGCGATCGGCCAGCGGCGCGGCAAAACGGAAGTTCTGCTCGACCAGAATGATCGTGTAATCGCGTTCCTTGAGCTTCCTGATGACCTCGCCCAGCTTCTGCACGATGACCGGCGCCAGCCCTTCCGAAATCTCGTCGAGCAGCAGCAGCCTGGCACCGGTGCGCAGAATACGCGCCATGGCCAGCATCTGCTGTTCGCCGCCGGACAGGCGCGTGCCCTGGCTATGGCGACGCTCCTTGAGATTGGGGAACATGTCGTAGAGTTCGTCGAGGCTCAAACCGCCGCTGCCGACCTGGGGCGGGAGCAACAGGTTCTCCTCGCAACTGAGGCTGGCATAGATGCCGCGCTCTTCGGGGCAGTAGCCGACGCCGAGTTGCGCGATGCGGTGCGAGGGCATATTGATCACCTCGCGCCCGTTGAGCATGATGGAACCGGTACGCCGACCGGTCAGGCCGAGAATCGCGCGCAGCGTGGTGGTGCGCCCGGCCCCGTTGCGACCCAGCAGCGAGATGCACTCGCCGCGCCGCACGGTGAAATCCATGCCGTGCAGCACATGCGATTCGCCATAGAAGGCATGCAGGTCCGAGACTCGGAGAAATTCCGTCGCGCTCATCTCAATGTCCCGCCGGCGAGGCCAGCTCGTCCACCTCGGTCCCCATGTAGGCCTCGATCACCAGCGGGTTGGCGGCGACTTCGGTATAAGGGCCTTCGGCCAGCACCGAGCCGCGGGCCAGCACGGTCAGGGTATCGGAAATTCCGGCGACCACCTTCATGTTGTGTTCGACCATGAGGATGGTCCGGTTGGCCGAAACCTGTTTGATCAGTTCCATGACCCGGTGCACGTCTTCGTGCCCCATGCCCTGGGTGGGTTCGTCGAGCAGCATGAGTTCGGGATCGAGCGCCAGCGTGGTGGCGATTTCCAGCGCGCGCTTGCGGCCGTAGGGCATTTCCACCGTTACCATATTGGCATAGCTTTCGAGTCCGACCGAGGTCAGCAATTCCATGGCACGATCATTGAGCTTGTCGAGGCTGCGGTCGGATTTCCAGAAATGAAAGCTGGTACCCAGCTTGCGCTGTAGGGCGATGCGCACGTTTTCCAGCACTGAAAGGTGCGGGAACACGGCGGAAATCTGGAAGGATCGCACGATGCCGCGCCGCGCGATCTTTTCCGGCGCTTCGCGGGTGATGTCAATGCCGTTGAAGCGTATCTCGCCGCGCGTCGGCTCAAGAAATTTGGTCAGCAGGTTGAAGCAGGTTGTCTTGCCGGCGCCGTTGGGACCGATCAGCGCATGAATGTGACCACGCCTGACTTTGAGGTCCACGCCATTGACCGCGACGAAGCCACGGAATTCCTTGACGAGACCAGTGGTCTCAAGAATGCAATCTTCGGCCATCAAGCTCTTTTCATGTGGTCAGGGCACCGACGATCGGCACCTCTGTCTCTGTTGCGGACGATTATGCGGTCGGCGTTCGGTTTGCGCAAGCCACTCGACGCAGAAAGCTGCGGCAGGCGGATTGGGACCCGCTCACCGCGGCCCGCGGGTTGCGCTAAACTGGGACGCGACACTTGGGAACAATGCCATGATCCGAGATTCCGCCAGATTGCTGCTCTGCATCGCAATCGCCTCTTTCGTCGCCGCTCCCGGAATGCCATCCAGGTAGCCTGGGAAGCGGACATGATACGAGCTCGCCTGTATTGGATGATCTGCGCAGTTCTTGCGCTCGCCGCAGGACCAGCCGCCTTCGCCCAACCCGTGATACCCGGGTCGACCGCTTTCTGCCTGTATGAGATTCCAGTCGATGAAACAGGCAAGCGACGCTGGGTCAACCTCGGGATCGTCCAGTACGTCGAGGCGACCCGCACCGAACTGAAGCTGTATTACGGCGGCGGCAGCTTTGGCAGCGGCCACGAGGCGAAAATCCAGGTCGCCAGCCTGGAAGAAGCCCAGGTCGTGCTAGAAAAGCTGCGCCAAGTGGCGGCCGCCTGCCGCTGACCGCCTCCGGCGGACGTAGCGCCGTGGCGCCGGCGCCGACTCCTGCAACAATTTCAACAGCCCTTCCACTCCGGTTTGCGCTTCTGCATGAAGGCGTCGATGCCCTCTGCCGCGTCGGCAGCCATCATGTTGCAGGCCATGGTCTCGCTCGCCAACTGATAGGCGCCGTCGAGCCCCATTTCGAGCTGCTTGTAGAACATCTGCTTGCCCATGCCAACCGCCACCGATGATTTGGCGCAGATCGAATCGGTCAGCTTTTTTACCTCCGCGTCCAGTTGCTCCAGAGGCACCACGCGATTGATCAGGCCGCGTCGCTGCGCCTCGGCCGCGTCGATGAAATCACCGGTCAACAGCATTTCCATGGCCTGCTTGCGACCCATGGCGCGCCCCAGCGCAACAGATGGCGTCGAGCAGAAGAGGCCGACATTGATGCCGGAAACCGCAAACCTGGCCCCTTCCGCGGCGACGGCCAGATCGCACATCGCCACCAGTTGGCAGCCGGCCGCCGTGGCGATGCCGTGAATCCGAGCAATCACCGGTTGCGGCATGTCGACGAGAGTCATCATCACCTTGCCGCACGCCTTGAACAGCGTCTGCATGTACGCCTTGCTGTGATTGGCGCGCATCTGCTTGAGATCGTGGCCGGCGCAGAACGCCTTGCCGGCGCCGGCAATCACCACGGCACGCACTGAAGCATCCCTGACGATGGCATCGAGCGCCGCCTGCAACTCGCCCAGCATTTCTTCCGACAGCGAATTGAACTGCGTCGGACGATTCAGCGTCAGGGTCGTCACGCCATCCCTATCCTCCCGCATCAGGATAGGCAATGTGGTGTCCGAGGTTTTTTCATGGGGTGCATTCATGGCGTGATCTCCTTGCCGTTCGCTGTATGGATGGGGTCATTTTGCCGCAGAGCGGCCCTGCAGCACCAGCTTGCGCTCTCCGCTGCCCCACAGCGGCAGGTCGCGCACGGCCTGCCAGGGCTCGACGAAACGCCGATAGTCCGGTGTCAAGAACAGGCCGGACTGACCGCTGGAATGCATCACGCTGGAATTGGCCGCATCATTCAGGTCGTAGATGGCGCGCAGGCTTGCCGCATGTTCGTTGAGATAGGGCTCGTCGCCCTTGAGGTGGTAGCGGGCGACGTTGACGGTGTAGTTGTCGCCTGCGGTGGCGACGCGAATCTCGAACCACGGGGCGAGCGCCTTGACCTTGGAGAACGGTCGATGTTCCGAACGCGACTGATGCTCCGCGCCCCACTGCCAGCGCGCAATCTCCGCGCCCTGCCGGCGTTGCAACTCGTCGAGCGCACGATCCAGCGAGCGGCCGATCAGGGCCGCACAGGTCTCGGTCGCCGGCGTCGCCTTGTCGTCGCACCACCAGGCATCGTTGCGCAGCAGAACTCCCTCCAGTCCGGCGCGAAAATCGCTGCGTCCCACTTGCCGCAGATAGGCATCGTCGCCGCCCATTTCATCGGCGAACACCGCCCGTGTCATTTCCCGCGCCCACGCGGCAAAAATCAGCGGTGCCGCGTCGGTGGCGCGCATCTCGCCATCGAAGGTCGCGAGCATCTGCAGCGCCGCGGCGCCCAACGCGTGCGTCGGCTTGGCCTGCCGCAGATAAGGCAACAGGCGCTGCGCGGCCAGCGACATGACATCGATCTGGATCTGGCGCAGACTCTCCTTGTCGTGCCTGGCTTTGCGTCCGAGCAAGGCCTCGATGCGCTGCTGGCGATAGGGCGCAGCCCATTCGCTGGTGATGAAATGCGGGTAGTCGGCGCTGGTGATACGGTGATTCGCAGTGGCGATCCAGCCGCGCGGCGGATTGATCTCGCGCGGCGTCAGGCCTGGATCGAGAAAGCCGGCCCAGTCGTAGCGGGAGTCCCAACCGGGCGCCGGCACCAGGCCACGGAGATCGTTGTCGGCACGGCGCAGCGGCACACGACCGGCAGCCACCATGCCGATAGCCCCGCCCACGTCGGCCACCACCATGTTCTGCATCGGCGCCTGGTGGTCTTCCGCGGCGTGGACGAACTCGGCGACCGATCCGGCGCGATTGATCGCCAGCCCCGCGGCGATGCTGCTGGCGTCGGCGTCGAGCGCAGTCCAACGCAAGGCCAGCGCGTAGGCCGGTGCGGCTGCGGATCCGGTAAGGCCGGCGACAACCGCCGTACCGGCATCCGTGATCACCGGTCCGTGCCGCGTGGCGCGCGTGGTCAAGCTGACGCCAGCCTGCCCCTTGACGCGAATGGTTTCGCTGAAGGATTGAAACGCCGCCCACCCTTCCGGCGTGCGATAGCGGGTTGCATCGTCGGGCTTGATCTGCTCCAGATAGACGTCCTGCACATCCGGGTTGGTGTTGGTGAAGCCCCAGGCGATGCGCTCGTTCTGCCCGAGCACCACCACCGGTAAGCCCGGCATGGTCGCTCCGGCGACCTTGAAGCCGGGTGCCTCCAGGCGCGCGAAATACCACAGTGCCGGCGCCGTCAGCTTGAGGTGCGGATCGTTGGCCAGCAATGGCTTGCCGGAGACGGTATGGCTGCCGGCAAGCACCCAGTTGTTGGAACCCACGCCATCGATGCCGGACTCGGGTGCATCCAGCAGCGCCTGCCTGCCGAGCTCCCCGCTGAGCTTCAGATCACGGTACAGCGCGGCATAGTCGCGTACCGGCAGCGGCTTCTCGCCCGGATAGGGAGGCAGCAATTGGTCGATGCGGGCCACGGGCAAGCTCATGGCAAGACGCATCCGCAACAGTTCGTTGTTCCAGTTCCCGCCGAGGTCCCAGGCCATCATGATGCCCCAGGCCAGCGTGTCCTCCGGCGTCCAGGGCTCGGGATCAAGGCCGAGGATGAGGAACTCCGGGGGACGTGCCCACAGGTGGTCGCCGATGAAGGCATTGATGCCCGCGGTGTAGGCCGAGACGGCAGCGCGCGCATCCGCATCCAGTTGCTTCCATTGTGCGCTGGCCGCGCGACGCACGCCAAGCGCGCGCAGAAACCTGTCGTTATCCACGGCGCCGGGGCCGAAGGCCTCGGCCAGTCTTCCGGCACCGATGCGGCGATGCGTTTCGAGTTGCCACAGACGATCCTGGGCATGGACGAAGCCCAGTCCGTAGAGCACCGCGTCGCGACTCGCGCCGCGCAAGGTCGGAATGCCGGCGGCGTCGCGTTCGATGGCAACCTCGCCGACAAGGCCGGCGACTTCAAGGCGGCCCTCGGTCACCGGCATCACTTTCTGCCACCAGGCCACGACGACGGCGGCCAGCGCGATCAGCAGCGCCAGCAGTGCGGCGGCAATGCGCGGCATCCAGACCATGGCTGTCGGTCCCTACTCGAAAGAGGCCGTCGACTTGGCCTTTTCGCGCAGGACGAACTTTTGGATCTTGCCTGTCGAGGTTTTCGGCAGCGGCTCGAAAATGAACTTTTTCGGCACCTTGAAGCGCGCCATGCGCTCCCTGCAGAACTCGGTCAACTCTTCCGCCGTCACGTTGGAGCCTTCGCGCAGTTCGATGAAGGCGCAAGGCACCTCGCCCCATTTCGGATCGGGCGCGGCGACCACGGCGGCTCCCATCACGGCGGGATGGCGATACAGGGTGTCCTCGACTTCGATCGACGAGATGTTCTCGCCACCGGAAATGATCACGTCCTTGCTGCGGTCCTTGATCTTGACGTAGCCATCGGGCTGCATCACCGCCAGATCGCCGGTGTGGTACCAGCCGCCGTGGAAGGCCTCGGCGGTCGCCGTCGGATTCTTCAGGTAGCCCTTCATCACGATGTTGCCGCGAAACATGATCTCGCCCATGGTCTGGTCGTCCCAGGGCACCGGCTGCATGGTTTCCGGGTCCATCACCGTGACCCCTTCCTGGCAGTGATAGCGCACACCCTGGCGGCCATTGAGGCGCACCTGTTCATCCAGCGGCAAGTCCAGCCACTCCTCGTGCTTGGCGCAGACAGCGGCCGGGCCGTAGGTTTCGGTCAGGCCATAGACATGGGTGATGTTGAAGCCGATCCTGCCCATGCCTTCGATCACCGCGGCCGGCGGCGGCGCAGCGGCCACCAGCGCCGAGACCTGGTGGTTGATGCCTTCGCGCCACTCGGCCGGAGCGTTGACCAGCATCGAATGCACGATGGGCGCACCGCAGTAATGGCTGACCTTGTGTTCCCGGATCGCGTCCAGGATCAGTTTCGCATCGACGCGGCGCAAGCAGACGTTGGTGCCGGAATTGGCCGCCACGGTCCACGGAAAGCACCAACCGTTGCAATGGAACATCGGCAGCGTCCACAGATAGATCGATTGCGGCGGCATGCCCCAGGAAACGATGTTGGACAAGGCATTGAGATAGGCGCCGCGATGATGGTAGACCACGCCCTTGGGGTTGCCCGTGGTGCCCGAGGTGTAGTTGAGCGAGATTGCATCCCACTCGTCGGCCGGCGTTTGCCACGCATAGTCGGCACGGCCACCGGCCAGCAGAGCCTCGTAGTCGATGCTGCCAAGGCGTTCGCCGGGGCCGGTGTACTCGGGATCGTCGACGTCGATGACGAGGATTTCGCGTCCGAGCCCGGCCAGCGCCTTCTTCACCATGGGCGAATACTCGCGATCGGTGATCAGGACCTTGGCTTCGCCGTGATTGAGCATGAAGCTGATCGACTCGGCATCGAGGCGGGTGTTCAGCGTATTGAGCACGGCACCGCACATCGGCACGCCGAAATGGCACTCGAACATTTCCGGCGTGTTGTTGAGCATCACCGCCACCGTATCGCCAGCGCCGACTCTGTGCATGGCCAGCGCAGACGCCAGCCGCCGGCTGCGCTGGTAGGCCTCGCGCCAGGTGTAGCGGCGCCGGCCATGGATCGTCGCCAGGCGCTCGGGATAGATGTAGGCCGAACGCTCGATAAAAGTGAGCGGCGTCAACGGAGCATAGTTAGCCGCATTCTTGTCCAGTCCAGTCGCATAAGGATTGCTCATGGGTTCCCCCTCAGTTGTTACGGCAACGATCGACAATAGCAGGCTTCTCGCGCGCAATTTCGCCCAACCAGCCGCCCAGATCGTCGCTCAGCGTCTGCACTGCATCGCGCGCCGCCAACGCACCGCCACGGGCATCCGGCGTCGGCGTCGGCTTGCGGATCGGGAATGCCCGTTTGCTCAATATCTCGGTCCCGCGGAACGGGGTCAGCACGGCGCGCACGTCGAGGATCGTCGCGCTGTGTTGCGGATCGTCGAAGCGCTGCTCCAACTCGTCCAGGACGAGATGCAGGCGGCAGCCGGCGCCGCTTAAATCCGACTGACCGAAAATCACGCGCCGTCGCAGCAAAGCCTCCAGCAGCTCGGCGGGCGGCGCTGCCCAGCGACTTTGGGCATAGCTCTGGCGCCGCAGGGGCTCGGCATAGGCGAGACGGAAATGCATGATGGGCCCGGAAAGCCACGATGCGGCTTGCACATTGAGCGTCGCAAGGGGAATGCGCGACCCTGACCAGGCGCCAGCCAGACTGCCGAAATCGTAGCGCGCCAACTCCATGGTCCGCACATTGCCGCCACATGCCGCCAACAACAAGCCGCCAAGCATCGAGACCAGCCACTTCATCATTGCACTCCTCCTAGCTTTGCCGGCGCCGAAAAGCCGGCCTCGCCGGGACCGGGCGCTGCCTGGCCGCGACCGAAAATCAGCATCTGCGGATTGGTTTCAAGACCGTCCAGAACGCGCGACAGCTGCCGCGAATTGGTCGCCAACTCGCGCATCAGCGCATTGGCCCGTGGCAGCATGGCGGTGGTCAACTCATCGCCGGCGCTGCCCGTAAGATTGTCGAAGCGACGCGAAAGAACATTCATCGACTTCACCAGCTCCCGCATTTCGGCGGTCAGCGGCGCACTCTCGCCGGCCGTCCTTTCGACATGAACCAGTATCTGCCGCAAGCTGCGCATGTTGCTTTCGGACAGCACCCCGCGAATCGACGCCAGCAAGGCCGGCATCTCGCGCAGGCCGTCGGACGCCACGGCGACATTCTCCAGCGTGCGCGAAAGATTCTGCACATTTTTGTCGTCCAGCAACTTGCCTAACCGCTGGCTTGCAGCGCTGATCTGGATAAGGATATCGCCCGCCTTCTCGCCCAAGGTATCGAACACCGTCGGCCTCAGCGCGATGCGCGGCGGCTCGTCGTTCTCGCCCATCAGCGGCTCGCTGGAAGACCCGTCGTCCTCGATCTGCACATAAGCCAAGCCGGTAACGCCCTGATAGCCCAGCTGTGCGGTGCTTCCCCGCGTCAGCTTGAAGCGGCTGTCGATGTTGACCCGCACCAGGATCAGGCGCGGATCCGCTTCATCCGGCTCGATGCTTTCCACCTTGCCGGCGCGAATGCCGCGATAGCGCACCTGCGCCTGGACGTTGAGTCCGGTGACGTTGCGCCGTGTTTCGAGAACGTAGGTCGCCGAAGCATCGCGGCTCTGTCCCAGCCACCACATGGCAACGGCCGCAGCGATGCCGAGCAGGATGGTGAAGATGCCGGCGGCCAATGCATGAGATCGATTTTCCATGGTTTGGCGCTTTCAGTGCGGTGCGGCGGCGAGTCCGGAATTGTGCAAGGCCCGCACGCTCCGCTCGGAAAGGAAGAAATTGTGTATAAAAGGATGATCGATGTGCATGATTTCCTCTGTCGTGCCATAGGCCAGGATGCGGTGCTCGGCCAGCACTGCAACCCGGGTCGAGAGCGCGGCCAGCGTGTCGAGGTCATGCGTGACCAGCATCACGGTCAGGCCGAGCTCTTCGCCCAGCATCCGAATCAGGCGGACGAAGCTGTCGGACCGATCGGGATCGAGCCCGGCGGTCGGCTCATCAAGCAGCAGCAGTTCCGGTTCCAATGCCAGCGCACGCGCCAGGGCGACGCGCTTGACCATGCCGCCTGAGAGTTCGGCAGGCATCAGCTTGCCATGACGCGGCAGCAATTCAACCATGGACAGCTTGAGCATCACCAGATCGTGGATCGCGTCCGCATCGTAACGTTTCAATTCACGCAAGGGAAAGGCGATGTTGTCATAGACGTTGAACGCCGAAAACAGCGCTCCATGCTGGAACAGCACGCCAAAGCGCTGCCGCAGCATGCGCTCGCGCGCCACTCCGCCGCCAAACAAGGGTTCGCCGAAGATTTCGATGCTGCCGCCGTTCGGCGTCAGTAAACCGACCACCATGCGCAGCAGTGTCGTCTTGCCGCTACCGGAACCACCCACCAGCGAGACCAGTTCGCCGCGCTGAATTTCGAGATTGAGTCCCTTATGAATCCACGCCTCGCCGAAGCGGGTGGAGAGGTCGCGAATGCGGATGGCAGGTGCAGTCATGGCCTTACGCGGATCCCGGCAAACCTATGCTGCGCGTGGCAACGGCAAACATCGCGTCGATCACGATGACCACCGTGATCGCCGTGACCACCGAGGCCGTCGTGTTGCTCGACAGACTTTCCGTATTGGGTCGCACCCGCAGCCCGAAGTGGCAGGCCACCAGGGCGATGAACATGCCGAATATCGCGCCCTTGGCCAGGCCGATCCACAGGTTGGCCACCGGCACCACGCGCGGCAAGGTCTGGAAGAAGAAGCCATAGGAGATATCTAGCTGCAACTGGGCCGAGACCATGCCGCCGATCAGGGCGATCGCGGTGCTCCACAAAACCAGCAGGGGCAAGGCGACGGTCAATGCCACCACTTTTGGGAATACCAACCGCAAGCCGCGCGACACGCCCATCGTCGCCAGCGCGTCGATTTCCTCGGTAACGCGCATCACGCCCAGTTGCGCCGTCATCGCCGAGCCGGAACGCCCCGCCACCAGGATCGCCACGAGAACCGGCCCGAGTTCACGAACCAGGCCCAGGCCGATGATATTCACGATGAAGATGTCCGCCCCGAACTGCTTCAGCTGCAAGGCCGACAGGTAGGAAAGCACGACGCCGATGAGAAACCCGACCAGCGCGGTAACCGGCATCGCGCGCACCCCGCTCTTGTAGAGGTTGGCCGAAATTTCCCGTCGCGGCAGGTCGACGGGATACCGCAGGACATGCGCCAGATTCAAGCCGAATTGCCCGACCAGCGCCACGAAATCGCCGAGATGGCGACCAATGCCGATCGTCGCCGCGCCGATCACCATCGCACCATGCAAAGGCGAAATCGGCACCATCGCCGCCCGCGGCTCGTGATCGGCGGTATCGATGCGTTCGAAGACCCGCCGATGTTCCGGCCGAATCGACAAGCGGGCGGGCCAGGCTCGTTTCCAGGCGCGCCACAGCAATACGGCGCCGGCGCTGTCGATTGCCTCAAGTTCGAGGCAGTCCCAACTGCCGGCCAAATCAGAAACGCGACCCAGTTCCTTCGACAACACGGCTGCGAGCCGGGAGGTGGTCGCCAACGTCCAGCGCCCCGAAAGCCTGACAACCTGTCCGCCTTCGCGAACGATCACTTCAATGCGCGCGGCGGACATCGGGCGAGTGCTGGCGTTGGCAATATGAGGAGGATTGATTATAGCCACGCCCCGTGCGGCGATATCAGGCCTCGCGCTGGATCCTCAGTTCGCCGCCAATGCCTTCCCATTGATGCGTTTCATCCTCCAGCGCCGCCGCTGTGAGCGGCAAGGCATCCAGTCCCAACGCCCCCAGCTTGAGCTGGAAACCGCTACGGGTGAACGCGACAGAGCGCTGCGGCAACGGCTGGTCATCGCGCGACCGGTGCAGCAAGACGGCTGTTCTCAGGCAAAAGATCAGCGTCCATTCCGGCGCCTCGCCGCGCAAGGGCTGGGCTCGTTCCAGCTTGCCGCGATGAGCCAGCACCAGCCGCGACAGACGCGCCTGGTCCCGCCGCGAAAATCCGGGCATGTCGGCGTTGGCAATGATGTAGGCGCTGTGCTTGTGATAGCTCGAGTGCGCCACTGAAATCCCAAGCTCATGCAAACGGGCGGCCCAGACCAGGAACTGCGCGTCTGCATGCCCTTCCTCCTGGCTGGCGGGAACCAGCTGGTTGAGCAGAGCCAGCGCAGTATGGGCGACCCGCGCCGCCTGGCGCCGATCGACCGCATAACGCTGCATGAAACTATTCACCGTCGCTTCGCGCAGATCATCGTGGTGAAAGCGGCCCAGCTGGTCGTAAAGCACGCCGAGACGCAGCGCCCCCTCCGAGAACGCCATGCGTTCCAGTCCGAACTCCTTGAATACCGCGGACATGATGGCCAGGCCGCCGGGCAACACCGGAATCCGATCGGCGCGCAGCCCCTGCAACCGCATGCGCGAGACCTCGCCCGCATGCAGCAACTCGCTGCGCAGCTTTTCGAGTCCCTCGCGGGTCAAGCCATGATCGGAAAAGCCGTTGAGCTCCAGCAAATCGACGATGGCCTTGGCCGTGCCGGATGAACCTATCGCCTCGTCCCAGCCTGTTTCACGATAGGCGTGCACGATGGTCTGCAACTCGCGCCGCGCGGCAAGTTCCGCCTCTTTGAAGGCTCGCTTGTCGACACGCCCGTCGGGAAAGAAGCGCAGACTGAAACTGACACAGCCCATGTACAGCGATTCGAGCCGGATCGGATCGATGTTCTGGCCGATGATGAATTCGGTCGACCCGCCGCCGATATCGACAACCAATTGCCGCGTTTGCGGATTGGCCAAGGTGTGGGCAACGCCGAGATAAATCAGGCGCGCCTCTTCACGTCCGGCAATCACTTCAATCGAGAACCCCAGCGCCACTTCGGCCTTCTCCAGAAACTGGTCGGCGTTTTTCGCTACACGCAAGGTATTGGTCGCTACGGCACGCACCGCGCCCTGATCGAAATCCCGCAGCCGCTCGGCAAACCGTGCCAAGGCCTGGACGCCGCGCAGCTGGGCCGCCGTATCGAGTCGCTTGTCGGGAGTCAAGCCGGCGGCAAGCCTTACCGGCTCCTTGAGCCCGTCCAGGGGATAGATCTGGCTGGCCACAATCCGCCCCACTTGCAAGCGAAAGCTGTTGGAGCCGAGATCGACCGCGGCGATCAATTCATAAGCCATTGGGCGATTCTACCTCCTGCTCCGGGTTTGACTCGCGTCATCCCGCGGTAACAAAACTGACACATAATGATGCGATTCGAATTGCCTGAAAGCCGTCATGCCGTCATCGCGCCAATTTCCCAGCGAACACTTCCTCAACCGCGAACTGTCCTTGCTCGCCTTCAACCGACGCGTTCTCGCCCAGGCCGCCGACAATCGGGTGCCCTTGCTGGAGCGCCTGCGTTTTCTGTGCATCGTATCTTCCAATCTCGACGAGTTCTTTGAAATTCGCGTCGCCGGCCTCAAGGAACAGATCAAGCTGGGAAGCCATGCCGCTGGCGCCGACGGCATGCCACCGCTGGAGGTTTTTCGCCGGGTCAGGGATCAGGCCCATGAACTGATCGCCGAACAGTACGCCCTGCTCAATGACGTCATCCTGCCGGCGCTGGAAAAGGAAGGCATCGCATTCTTCCGCCGCAGCCTTTGGAGCGACGCCCAGCGCGCCTGGATAAGAGACTTCTTCTTTGCCGAAGTGATGCCGGTACTGACACCGATCGGACTCGATCCCTCGCACCCGTTCCCGAGAGTGCTGAACAAGAGCCTCAACTTCGCCGTTGAACTGGAAGGAACCGACGCCTTTGGTCGCAGTTCGGGCGCCGCCATCGTTCAAGCGCCACGCGCACTGCCGCGTGTGATTCAGCTCCCCAAGGAGCTTTGCGGCGTTGACTACGGCTTTGTCTTTCTGTCGTCGGTGCTCCATGCCTACGTCAGCGAACTGTTCGCCGGCATGAATGTACTCGGCTGCTATCAGTTCCGCGTGACGCGCAACTCGGATTTGTTCGTCGATGACGAAGAAGTAAAGAACCTGCGCATCGCCCTGCAAGGTGAATTGCCGCAGCGCCACTTCGGCGACGCAGTGCGACTGGAAGTCGCCGACAATTGCTCGGAGACCATGACCGACTTCCTCTTGCAGCAGTTCGGCCTGGAGCGCGACGATCTCTATCGCGTGCCGGGCATCGTCAATCTGGTGCGCCTGAATTCGGTACCCGATCAGGTGGATCGCCCCGATCTCATGTACGCCTCCTTCCAGCCGGGCCTGCCCAAGGTGCTGACCAAACGCTACGACATCTTTGCCAGCATCCGCAAGCACGACATTCTGATGCATCACCCGTTCCAATCCTTCAACCCGGTAATCCAGCTCCTGCAACAAGCGGCGGACGACCCGCAAGTGGTGGCGATCAAGATGACCGTGTATCGCACCGGAACCGACTCGGTCCTCATGGAACACCTGCTGCGCGCCGCCGAGAAGGGCAAGGAAGTCACGGTAGTCGTCGAATTGATGGCGCGCTTCGACGAGGAGGCAAACCTTTCCATCGCTTCGCGCCTGGAACAGGTCGGGGCCCACGTGGTCTACGGCGTGGTCGGCTACAAAACCCACGCCAAGATGCTGATGGTATTGCGGCGCGAGGATCACGGCTATAGCCGCTACATCCACCTCGGCACCGGCAACTACCACCCGCGCACGACGCGTTTCTATACCGACTTCGGGCTGCTGACAGCGAATCCGGAAATCGGCGAAGACGTCAATGAAGTCTTCAAGCAGCTAACCGGCCTTGGCAAGGCGACCGCACTGAAACACCTGTGGCAGGCGCCCTTCTCGCTCCACCCGAAGATGCTGGGCGCAATCCGCGCCGAAACCGAGGCAGCCCGCGCCGGTAGGCCGGCGCGCATCATTGCCAAGATGAATTCCCTGCTCGAGGCCGAAATCATCGAAGCCTTGTATGAAGCCAGCGCGGCCGGGGTCACCATAGACCTCATCGTTCGCGGCGTCTGCTCGCTGCGCCCGGGAGTGAAGGGCCTTTCCGAAAACATCCGGGTGCGCTCTGTGATCGGGCGCTTCCTTGAACATCACCGCATCTTCTATTTCCACGCCGATGGCAAGCGAAACATCTATCTTTCCAGCGCCGACTGGATGGAACGCAACTTCTTCCGCCGCATTGAAATCAGCTTCCCGGTGCTGGAGCCGAAACTTAAGCAGCGGGTGCTGAGGGAAGGACTCAAGCCCTATCTGGCCGACAACAGTCAGGCCTGGGAAATGAACGGCAACGGTGAATACCGGATCAAGCCAACGAAGCGCGCCCGCATCTGCGCCCAGGAACTCCTGCTGGCGGACATGCGGGTGGGCGCCATCAACGTAGCGTAAAGCGTGTCAGAGCATTCGCCATGCCCTCGGCCATGTCGGCGCCGAACTGCTTGGCAAATTTCTCGGCAAGATTCTGCCTGACGCTGAAATCGCGTACCTCGCTAGCCTTGAAGACGTCGCGCGCGACGCTGTCAACGGTGCCGTAGCCATCGGCCAGTCCCAGTTCGATGCTCTTCGCGCCACTCCACATGAGGCCGGAAAACATCTCGGGAGTCTCCTTGAGCCGCGTGCCGCGACCTTTTCTCACCACCTCGATGAACTGCTGGTGAATTTCGTCCAGCATTTGCTTGGCATGATCCTTGTGATGTTCGTTCTGCGGCGAGAACGGATCGAGAAAGCCCTTGCTCTCGCCAGCCGTTAACAGTCTCCGCTCGACGCCCAGCTTTTCCATGGTTCCGGTAAACCCGAAGCCGTCCATCAGCACACCAATCGAGCCAACGATACTGGCCTTGTCTACATAAATCTTGTCCGCCGCCGCCGCGACGTAATAGCCGCCGGACGCGCAGACATCCTCCACCACGACATGCAACGGAATGGCTGGATGTGCGGCGCGCAAACGCCTTATTTCGTCGTTGATGATTCCCGACTGGACCGGACTGCCTCCCGGACTGTTGATGCGCAGGATCACACCCGCCGTATGCTTGTCCTCGAAAGCCGCCTGCAGGCCGCTGATGACATGTTCGGCATTGGCATCCCCCTTGGCCTTGATGACGCCGTTCAGATTCACCAGCGCGGTGAATTTGGCACCGTCTGCCAGTTTGTCCGCTTGCCCCCAGTCCACCAATAAACCGAGAACCAACGCCAGATAGCCAAAGCCCAGCAGTTTGAAAAAGATGCCCCAGCGGCGGCCACGTCGCTGCTCGGCAAGAGCTTCAAGCGCGAGCTTCTCCAACACCTTGCGTTCCCACTGCGTTTCGTTGCTATCCGACACTTTCCTTACCTTCCTCTATCAAGAAAACTCCCCCGTCCCGTTCGACTACGGACAAGGCCACAAGTCCTTTGCCATTACAGCGCCCGCCAAGACAACGCCCAGATTCAGGAGCGTAAAGTGCGCCATGGGTAGCGCAAATTAAGTATAAGCCTGAATAATCGAAGAACTCGCCCTGCTGCCAGTCCATTTCGACGGGTACGTGGGTGCACCGGTTCAAATAGGCGTGCACCCGCCCACGAAACCGCACCACGAAAGCCGGTTCGCTGGTGCCGTACCGATCCACGGAGAAACGTACGCCGCGCCCGCCGTCGAGCAACTGGTCGCTGGCGCAGATCAGGCGTTGCTTCAAGCTTGCTGTCGGAGCCACGCCGCCAATTCCGACACATTGGCCGCACAGAAAAGAGGGACTTCCATCTCCAAAGTTTCTCGCGGATGCGCACCATAAGCCACCCCCAGCGCCGCCACACCCGCATTTCTTGCCATCAGCAAATCATGGGTGGTGTCGCCGATCATCAGCGTCTCCCCCGGCTCGACGCCAAACTCGTTCATCAGTTCTTCGAGCATTTGCGGATGCGGCTTGGAATGGCACTCGTCGGCGCAACGCGAGGCATGGAAGCGCGGGCCCAGGCCGCTGACCTCGAAAGCCCGATCCAGCCCCTTGCGAGTCTTGCCTGTCGCCACCGCCAGATAATGGCCTGCGGCGGTCAGTTCATCGATCAGTTCCACGGCACCATCAAACAGCAACAGTTCATGATCCCGTAACAGGTAGTGGTGGCGATAGCGCTCTGCCACGGCTGGGTAGCGCTCGCTCGGCAAATCGGGCAGGGCATGGCGCAGTGCGTCGATCAGGCCCAGGCCGATGATATGACTCGCCCGCTCGTCGGAGGGCGGCTCGATATCGAGATCCCGCGCCGCCGCCTGAATGCTGCTCACGATGGCGCGGGTCGAATCCATCAGAGTTCCGTCCCAATCGAATACGATCAATTCAAAACGCTTTGCCATAATCCCTTTTTTCGTTTCTATCCAGCTTTTCAGTAAAGCTGCGCAATTCCGCGGGCAGCGGTGATTCGAGTTGCAGAGGCGCACCCGAGAGCGGGTGCGGCAGCGCAAGTTTTGCCGCATGCAGGAACATGCGTCTGAGTCCGGCTTTCTGCAAGTCCTTGTTCAAAGAAAAATCGCCATACTTGTCGTCGCCGGCGAGCGGGAACCCCAAATGCGACAAATGAACACGAATCTGGTGGGTGCGCCCGGTTTTTAGCTCCACTTCCACCAGGCTGAAGTTCTCCCAGCGCGCCACCAGTCGCACGATCGAATGCGATGGCTTGCCCTCGGGCTGAACGCTGACCCGGCGCTCACCCTCCGCGGTCAGATACTTGTGCAAGGGCAGGCGCACGTGCTGCAATTCGTTGCGCCAGCGCCCCTTGACCAGCGCCAGATAGCGCTTACTGATACCGCCGCCGCGAAACATGTCATGCAGTTTGGTCAAGGCCATGCGCTTCTTGGCCACGATCAGGAGGCCAGAAGTATCCCGGTCAAGCCTATGGGCGAGTTCAAGAAACTTTGCCGCAGGCCGCGCGCGGCGCAACTGCTCGATTACCCCGAATGAAACGCCGCTGCCGCCATGCACCGCGACGCCGGCTGGCTTATCCACCACGATAAGCGATTCATCTTCAAAGGAAATATCGAAATCACGGGCCGGTACGGCCGCTTGCGGCGGCCGTTCGGCGGTACGCATGGGCGGAATTCGCAATCGGTCACCCACCTGCAGCCGATACTCCGCCGCGATCCGCCCCTTGTTAACCCGTACTTCACCGCTACGCAGAATGCGATAGATATGGCTCTTCGGTACTCCCTTGGCGATCCGCAGCAGGAAGTTGTCGACGCGCTGGCCTTCAGCCTCCTCGCCGACCTCAAGCCACGTAACCGAATCTTTGCTTAAGTCCTTCATTTGCAATATACTGAGTACTTGGTTAGCCATCCCGTGACGGTGTGCCCGGCGGCCCGAAGTGGCGTCGGTGGCACGGTTCCCAGAATGTTGTTGCCGCCAGTGCAACGTCGCTTGACAGCGATCAGATGCATTGAGGCGATAAGGGCGCGCAAGCAACAGAAGACAGCCGCCGGACTTTACAACTCCGACCGGTAGCGCGACCAGCCAACCACAGGGTGTTTCGCTCGCCCGAAAGAGCGATACTACTTGATTGCGCGCACTACACGCACAGATTTGGGCACAGATTGCCGGACGTTGATCTAGAGTCAGCGTCCGCCTTACCGAAGACAAGTCATCAACCCCGTTTGCCACGCTAAATCTTAGGCACCATGAACCTGCCAAACCAACCGCAAACCCGAGGCACACCGCCCGCGTCCTGACGCCCGCAGTGTGCGACTTGTCGTGCCCGCCTGGCTTGAATGCGCGCGGGAGCACACATGAAACGCATGCTTTTCAATGCGACGCA
>Ga0156014_1079_pt1 | contig 20191 bp, 17 predicted proteins | sample RifCSPlowO2_02_FD_107668 | JGI IMG/M metagenome (GOLD analysis project Ga0156014, IMG submission 107668) | Rhodocyclales bacterium RIFCSPLOWO2_02_FULL_63_24 | reverse complement strand
ACCGATGCCCTTGCGTACCAGCTCGATGTCTGCACCGAGCTTCTCGGCGAGGTTCGCCAGTTCATTCATGAAACTGATGCGCGTCGCCAGCATCGCATTGGCGGCGTACTTGGTCAACTCCGCGCTCTTCACATCCATAACGATCAGGCGTTCGTGGTTGCGCTGGAAGGGCGCGTAGAGTTCGCGCATCAATTCGATGGCGCGCGCATCGTCGGCGCCGACCACGATGCGATCGGGTTTCATGAAGTCGTCCACCGCGGCGCCTTCCTTGAGGAACTCAGGATTGGAGACGACGCTGAACTCGATCTTCGCGGCGCGCGCCAGCAGTTCCTCGGCGATCGCAGCGCGCACCTTGTCGGCGGTGCCGACCGGGACCGTAGACTTGTCCACCACGACCTTGTAGGCACTCATGTGGCGGCCGACATTGCGCGCCGCAGCGACGACATACTGCAGGTCCGCGGAACCATCCTCGTCGGGCGGCGTGCCGACCGCGATGAACTGGATTTCGCCATGGGCAACGGCGGCCTCGATGTCGGTCGTGAAGCGCAAACGCCCGGCCGCCTCGTTCTTGCGCACCATGGCTTCGAGGCCCGGTTCGTAGATCGGAATGCCGCCTTCATTGAGTGTGCGGATTTTCGCGGCATCGAGATCCAGGCAAAGCACATCGTTGCCCACGTCCGCGAGGCAGGTGCCGGAAACAAGGCCGACGTAGCCGGTACCGATGACAGTAATTTTCATGGTTTTACTAGAGAGTGATGTCGAATTCTTCAGTGCGCCGGGGCGGATAGGTCTCCCAGCCGCCACAGCCGGGACAGCGCCAGTAGAACTGGCGCGCCTTGAAACCGCAGGCGTCGCAACGATAGCGCGCGACGCGGCGGGTGTGATTGTGGATCAGGTTCTTGATCAGTTCCAGATCGGCGCGGCGCTCCGCCGGAACCACCAGAATCTGCGCTTCCAGCAGCTTGTCGAGCCCGAGCAGCGTGGGATTGCGCCGCAGTTCGTCACGCACCAGGGCATAGGCCGCTTCCGCGCCGTCGTTGTCGAGTTCGGCCCGAAACACGGCATCGAGCAGGTCCAGCGAAGGATGGCGCTCCAGCCAGCCGCGCAACAACTGGATGCCCTGATCCAGGCGGCCCAATTGAATATGCGCCACCATCAGCTTTTCCGCGGCGAGCGAGAGATACACGGGATTCTGCTGCTCGATGCGCTTCCAGTAATCGATCGCCGTCTCGCTGGCGCCGACTTTCATCGCCAGGTCGCCTTGCAGCAAGGTGGCGCGGACGCATTTCCGATTCGCGGCGAGGGCTTCGTCGAGCAGGCGACGCGCCTCGTCGTGGCGGTCGTGGAGCATTTCGTTGGCTGCCATCTCGCAGCGAAACTCGGCGATTTCCTTCTGCCAGAGATGATCGGAATGATTCGGCATGGCGTCGCAAATGGCAATCGCCTTGGCCCATTCCTTTTCCTGCTGGTAGATTTCCAGCAGGTTCCTCAGCGCCTCTTCATCGCGGTCCGTCCCGCGCAGCTTGACGAATATCTCCTCGGCACGATCGAGCAAGCCGGCCTTGAGATAGTCCTGCCCGAGTTCAGAGAGGGCATGTAGCCGCTGCTTGGCGGACAAGCCGTCGCGCTCGATCAGATTCTGGTGCACGCGGATGGCGCGGTCGGCTTCGCCGCGACGGCGAAACAGGCTGCCCAGTGCGAAATGCAGTTCAATGGTCTCCGGATCGACCCGCGCCGCCTCGATAAAGGCTTCGATGGCCTGGTCCGGCTGTTCGTTCAGAAGGAAATTAAGGCCCTTGAAATAGGAGCGCGGCAAGGCGCGCGACTCTTTCAGGAGATGTTTGATGTCGATCCGGGCAGCGATCCAGCCGAGGCCGAAAAACACCGGCAGGACCAGCAGCCACCAAAGTTCGATTTCCATGGTGTCAGCGCTGCTCGCGATCGGAACTGCGCTGGGGGCGCAGGAACACCCCTAACGCGGCCGTCAGGCCCACCGCAACGCCAATGGCGAACACGGCAAGGATGACCACCGAAACCGGTGCCATCCAGGCCTGATCGAGGAAGAAGCGCAGTTCCATCGGGCCGCTGTTCTTGATCGCCAGGCCGAACAGGCCGACGAAGACCACGATACGCAACAGCCAGGCAAGAAGCTTGAGCAGGGTGCTCACAATAAAGGGATCAAAGTATCAGCGAAAAAAAGCGGCACCCGTTTCTAAGGTGCCGCCGTGATGCAATCCACAACAGCGCGACTCATGGCCGGAAATCGACCCGCTCCCGCAACTCCTTGCCGGCCTTGAAATGGGGCACGTACTTTTCGGGTACCTGCACCTTGTCGCCCGACTTCGGGTTACGACCGACGCGCGGCGGCCGATAGTTCAGCGCAAAACTGCCGAAGCCGCGTATCTCGATGCGATCACTGCGGACCAGCGCCGCAGTGAGGGCATCGAGGATCATCTTGACGGCGTAGTCGGCATCCTTCGCCACCAGCTGGGGAAAACGCTCCGCCAGCCGGGCGATGAGCTCCGATTTAGTCATAGGATCGGATTTTTCAGGACTGCTGATTGAGCTTGGCCTTGAGCAGCGCGCCCAGGTTGGTCGTGCCGCTGCTGGCCGAACTTTCGGAAGCCAGTTTCTGCATTGCCTGGCTCTGCTCCACTTGATCCTTGGCCTTGATCGACAGGTTGATCGAACGCGTCTTGCGATCAACATTGACGATCATGGTTTCGATCACTTCGCCGACCTTCAGGTGCTGGGTCAGGTCTTCGATCCGATCGCGCGAGAACTCGGAAACGCGCAGGTAGCCTTCCACCTCGGAGCCCAGATCAACCACCGCGCCGCGCTGATCAACGCTGGTGACCGTGCCGGACACCAAGCTGTTCTTGTCGTGCGTGGCAACGAAGCTGGTGAAGGGATCGCCATCGAGCTGCTTGACGCCGAGCGAAATGCGCTCTTTCTCGACATCGATGGAGAGCACCACGGCTTCGACTTCGTCGCCCTTCTTGAAGTTCTGCTTGGCTTCCTCGCCGGTGGCGGACCAGGACAGATCGGACAGATGCACCAGGCCGTCGATGCCGCCGGGCAGGCCGATGAAAATGCCGAAATCGGTGATCGACTTGATCGCGCCGCGGACCTTGTCGCCCTTCTTGTGGTTCATGGCGAAATCTTCCCACGGGTTCGCCATGCACTGCTTCATGCCGAGCGAAATGCGGCGACGGTCTTCGTCGATTTCGAGAATCATCACTTCGACTTCGTCGCCCAGTTGGACAACCTTGGTCGGGTGGATGTTCTTGTTGGTCCAATCCATTTCGGAGACGTGCACCAGGCCTTCGATGCCCTGCTCGATCTCGACGAACGAGCCGTAATCGGTGAGGTTGGTGACCTTGCCGAACAGGCGCGTGCCGGCCGGGTAGCGGCGGGAGATTCCCACCCACGGATCTTCGCCGAGCTGCTTCATGCCCAGCGAAACACGGTTCTTTTCCTGGTCGAACTTGAGCACCTTTGCCGTCACTTCGTCGCCGACATTGAGCACTTCCGACGGGTGACGCACGCGACGCCAGGCCAGGTCGGTGATGTGCAGCAGGCCATCGATGCCGCCGAGGTCGACGAATGCGCCGTAGTCGGTGATGTTCTTGACGATGCCCTTGATGACGGTGCCTTCCTGCAGGTTTTCCAGCAGCTTCTGGCGCTCTTCACCCATGCTGGCCTCAAGCACCGCGCGGCGCGAAACCACCACGTTGTTGCGCTTGCGATCGAGCTTGATGACCTTGAATTCGTATTCCTTGCCTTCGAAGGGCGTGGTGTCCTTGACCGGACGGGTATCGACCAGCGAACCGGGCAGGAAGGCGCGAATGCCATTGACCATCACGGTCAGGCCGCCCTTGACCTTGCCGGTGATCAGACCCTTGACCAGGGCGCTGTCGGTGAGGGCCTTGTCGAGATCGTTCCAGGCGGAAATGCGCTTGGCCTTTTCACGCGAGAGGCGCGTTGCCCCGTAACCGTCTTCGAGCATTTCGATCGCGACCTGGACGAAATCGCCAGGCGCCACTTCGAGTTCGCCGCGTTCGTTGTGGAACTCTTCGACGGGGATCATGCTTTCGGACTTGAGACCCGCATTGACGACCACGAAATTCTGGTCGATGCGGACAACTTCGGCCGTGATGACTTCACCGGCACGCATTTCCTGGCGCTGGAGGCTTTCCTCGAACAGGGCGGCAAAACTCTCCATGGGTGAAGCTTCGGCAATAGCAGCAGTAGACATTGGGTTAAGGACCTTACAGATGTTTGTCACCGGGGTGACGGGTTGGTTGCTCTTCGTCGCAGAAGCCGGGCGGCCGCTGCGACACCGTTGCTGAAACACTTGTTGCACTACACATTCGATGCTTCTTGAAACTCGCTCGATGCCTGATTCATAATTGCTGTCGCCTGACAATGCTCATCACGGCGGCTACGGCTTGTTCGATGTCGAGTTGGGTGGTATCCACCAGATCGGCGTCATCGCACTGCCGGAGAGGCGCCACGCTGCGTTGGGCATCGCGCGCATCCCGCTCCTGCAAATCTTGCAAAAGGGCGTGCATGTTAGCAGGCATCCCCTTTCCGATCAACTGTTTATAGCGTCTTTCTGCACGTGCCTCGGCCGACGCGGTAAGAAATACCTTCGCCTCGGCGGCGGGAAAGACCACGGAACCCATGTCGCGGCCGTCTGCCACCAAACCCGGAAAGCGGCGATAGGCGCGCTGCCGAGCCAGTAGCGACGCCCTTACCGTTGGCAATGCCGCTACTTTCGAGGCGCCCGCCGAAATTTCTTCGCTGCGGATGGCATCGGTGACATCGTCGCCGGCGAGCACGATGCGACCGCCCGCAAAAGTCGCCGGAAGACCAGCTGCCAGCGCTGCCACGCCTGTTTCGTCATCCAGCGCGACACCAGCCTGAAGCGCCGCCAGTGCGGCCAACCGATACAGCGATCCACTGTCCAGATAATGATAGCCGAGCACGGCGGCCACCCGCTCGGCGACGGTACCCTTGCCCGAGGCCGAGGGGCCGTCGATGGCGATCACCGGCGCGGTGATTTCGGCCAGGGCGTCGAAGTAGTCGGGAAAGGTCTTGTTCACGCAGTGCGGATCGTTGATGGTGACCGGCACGCCGCCCAGCGCTGCCAGTGAGAAGCACATCGCGATGCGGTGATCGTCGTAGGTATCGATCGCCGCGCCGACGTTGAAAGTCGGCGCTGATGAGACGGCGCTCGACGCCGCAGGTGGCGATACGACAAGATGATCGGCGCCCTCTTCCACTATCGCCCCGAGTTTCCTCAGTTCGGTCGCCATCGCCGCGATGCGGTCAGTTTCCTTTACGCGCCACGAGGCGATATTGCGCAGGACACAACGCCCGTCGGCGAACAGCGCCGCCACCGCCAGCGTCATCGCCGCATCCGGAATGTGATTGAGATCGAGATCGAAGGCCCTGAGCTTGCCCGATTCAGGCGCCCGCGCCGCGATGTGCTGCTCGCCCCACTCGATGCGCGCGCCCATCGCTGCAAGCGCTTCGGCGAAACGCACATCGCCCTGAATGCTGTTGCGGCCGACGCCATCGACCCGCACCGGGCCGCCGCCGATCGCGCCGGCAGCGAGAAAATACGAGGCGGCCGAGGCGTCGCCTTCGACATGCAGCACGCCGGGGCTGCGATAGCGCTGTCCCGCGGCGATCGTGAAGCGCTGCCAGGCCTCTCGCTGAACCTGCACACCGAAGCGCGCCATCAGGTTCAACGTGATCTCGATGTAGGGCCGGGAGATGAGTTCGGTGGTCATCTCGATGACCACCGCTTGGCCCGTGAGAGGCAAAGCCATCAGCAGCGCGGTGAGGAACTGCGACGACACGTCGCCGCGCAACCGGATCGGCCCCGTCAACTTCACGCCGGCCGGATGGATGGCCAGCGGCGGAAAGCCGGGATTGGCCATGTAGCGCACATCGGCCCCGATCTGCAGCAGACCGTCGACCAGGTCGCCGATTGGCCGCTCGTGCATGCGCGGCACGCCGGACAGTCGATAGTGGCCGCCCGACAGCGCCAGCGCCGCGGTCAGCGGACGAATCGCGGTACCGGCATTGCCCATGAAAAGATCGGCGTCCTTGACCGGAAAAACGCCGCTGCAGCCTTCGACGCGCCAGGAGTTGTCGCCCAGCGCCGTTCCCTGCCCGCGAAGCGGATTCCCAGGGATGCAGAGCACGCCAACGCCGAGTCTTTGCAGCGCCGCCAGCATGACGCGGGTATCGTCGGAATCCAGGAGGTCGCGAATCTCGGTAGTTCCTTCAGCCAGCGCCGCCAACAGCAGCATGCGGTTGGAAATGCTCTTGGAGCCGGGCAAACGGACGGTACCTACGGCACGCGTCAGCGGGGGTAAGTCAAGATGGTTCATGCTGATGGGTGTGGCCGTTGAATGTACTACAGCCGTTTTCATTGTCGGTTGACTGTGATTTTGAATTCAATATGAGACTTGTCCGGGCTAAAGTACGCACGCGGAACATGAGAACAGCGCTCCACCCATTTTCTCTATGGCCTTGGAGTACTTACCAAGTAGCCGCGAGCTTATAACTATCGAACCACCCAGTTCGAAACCGTCGAGGCGGGCCAATTGGCGGTTTATTTTTGCTCCGTTATGGATAACACAGTTTCGAACCAGAAACGCCTCATCGAGGTCATCCTTATCGACTGCTTCGATTTCCCTCTGGAACAGTTCGAACTGGTGAGGAATATGGTTGCGTACGATGGAACGAAACTTTTCAGAATGGCCTTTGTTGGACGGAGTGTCTTGGTACAGTTTATCGGCCACCAGAAAGAGCCTGTCACGCAAGTCTGCCTCCAGGAAATCGCTTGCTTGGAGACTTATCCGAAAGCTGTCCAGACCTTCGATCTTTTGCGGAGCGATTTCAGCCCACTCTACGATCAGACACTTAATCAGGTGCTCAAGTGCCGCGCACTGACCGATAAGCATCGATGTTCGCAGGTTCATAAAATCGTTGTCGATGATCTCCTGCGCGGTGCGCACTGTGATATCCGCTGAGTCCGAGTAGGCTGAATCAGTGGCTCCCTTGGCGAATCCGCTGTTCGTCTGCAACAACGCTTGAATGCGAGGGCGAAGATCGACTTCGGTAGCAATAAGCTGAATTGCAGTCTTTGCGGTTACGTGCGCAAGACGTAGGGAATGCAGTTCATCGACCGCCATCCACGACAAAAGACCGTCTTTGTCTTTCATAGCTCGTGTCTCTTTTTGGGATGGGACCAAGCACATGTTGCTCTCACCCCAACACCTCCGTCAGCGCAATCGTGACCTCCGGTACCAAGATCGGCGATACCGCCTCGGTAGCCGTCGGCTTGCGGAGCAACCGATACTGGCCTTCCGCAGGCTCGCGATAAACGGTCAGCTCATCAGCATTGACGTCCAGCAACCACACTTCGGGGATCCCGTGGCGGGCGTAGAGCGAGAGTTTGACGCCCCGATCATAGGCGAGGGTGGTATCGGATACCTCGACGATCAATAGTACGTCTTCGACACAAGGATGCGATTCGGCGTAGCTCTTGTCTTTGACCACTGCGATGTCAGGCTGCGGCTCGCTGCGTTCGCCGAGAAGAACTGGATTCTGGACACGAACGAGAAGTGTCTTGCCGACGGCAAGCTGCAATGCACGGGCGAAACGGTCCACTCTGAACGCATGTTTGCTGCCTATCGGCGCCATGTCGATCAACTCCCCTTCGATCAATTCAACACGGTCGGTTTCGTCGAGAAGACCGGCCTGCGCCATCTGGTGATATTCATCCACCGACCAGCGGTGATAAGGCATGGCCGCACGTTCGTTAACTTCAAGCACGGTGGGCATTTCAATCTCCCGAAGTGATGGCTGACGAGATGATAGTCCTGCTATTCGCCCGGCGGCAACAGCGAATCGAGCCAGGCGTCGCGCCGCGCTCGGGCCGTCGAGAACAACCGTTCCAGGCCGGCTGCGTCGCCCCCGGCGAGCAGCACGCGGGTTCGCATCAGCTCGACCATGTAGGCGTCGAGTTCCAGCAGCAGGGCGTGGCGATTGGCAACACAGATGTCGCGCCACATTTCCGGATGGCTGCTGGCGATCCGCGTGAAATCGCGGAAGCCACCGGCGGCGAAGCCAAACAATTGATCCGAATTCGGACGTTGGGCAAAGTCATGCACCAGTGCGAAGGCCAGCAGATGCGGCAGGTGGCTGACCGCGGCGAAGACGCGGTCATGCTCTTGCGGGGCGAGTTCAGAAACCTTTGCACCGCAAAGCTCCCAAACCATTCGCACCGCCTTCACGTCGCCCGCCGAGTTTTCGGGCAGCGGTGTCAGCACCACGCGCTTATCGACATAGAGATCTGCCTGCGCCGCCGCCACGCCGCTTTTTTCGGCACCGGCGATCGGATGACCCGGAACGAATTGTCCGATTTTGCCGCCGAGAGTCGCGCGGGCGGCCGCCACTACGTCGGACTTGGTGCTGCCGCCGTCGGTGACGATCGTATGCGGCTGCAGATGCGGCGCCAGCGCCTCCATTACGGCGGCCATCTGTCCCACCGGCATGCCCAGCAGCACGAGGTCGGCGCCATCGAGCGCGGATGTCCAGTCGGTCGCGATGGCATCGATCACGCCAAGCTGCAGCGCCTGCTCCAGCGGCGCGCGCGTGCGGCCCATGCCCACCAGCTGCAAGTCCTGCCGTAGCGCCAGCGCCGACTTCTTGAGTGCCAGTGCGAACGAGCCGCCGATCAGCCCGACGCCACAGATGACGATCTTGCTTTGCGCCATCGGGGCTATTTTTGGCTCCGGCCGTTTTGCTTAACGCCGGTAAAGCCGACATTCGCCTTCGCCGAAACTGCGTTTTCCAATGCTTCGAGGAAATGCGCGTTCTCGGTCTCAAGGCCGATGGTGACGCGCAGGTGATTCGGCAGCCCATAACCGCCAATCGGGCGGACGATGACACCCTGCTGCAGCAGTTTCCCATTCACCGCCGCACCATCCTTTACTTCGAAGGTAACGAAATTGCCGTGAGACGGAATGTGTTCGAGGCCGAGGCGTTTCAGGCCGGCGACCATCTGTTCCATGCCACGTCGATTCAATTCGAAACTTTCGGCGACAAAGCCGTGGTCGTCGAGCGCCGCAAGAGATCCGGCGAGCGCCAGGTTGTTTACGTTGAACGGCTGGCGCACTCGGTTCAGTAGGTCAGCCACCTCCGCCCGGGCCACGCCATAACCGACACGCAGGCCGGCCAGGCCGTAGATCTTCGAGAAAGTACGGGTGACGATCAGATTCTTGATGTCCCTGATCCAGGCCACGGTGTCGGCGCGATCGGCCGGCGCCAGATATTCCGTGTATGCCTCGTCCAGCACCACGGCGACATGCGCCGGTATCGCCTCGACGAACCTGCGCAGTTCGGCCTGAGGGAGGAAGTTGCCCGTCGGGTTGTTGGGATTGGCGATCCAGACCACCTGCGTATCCGGCCGAATAGCGGCGAGCATGGCCGCGGGATCATGGCCGAAGTGTTTTGCAGGGGCGACAATGCATTCGGCGCCGGTCGACACCGTCGCCAACGGGTATACGGCGAATGCATGCTTGGAGCACACGGCCGAACGGCCAGGCGCCAGAAATACCCGGGCCGCCAAGTCGAGCACATCGTTCGAGCCATTGCCGAGCACCACCTGGTCGGCGGCCACGCCATGCCGCTCGGCCAGCGCGGCGATCAGGTCAAATTGATCCGGATAGCGCTCAACGCCGGCCAATGCCTTCTCGACCGCGCTGCGCGCCTTGGGGCTCATGCCCAATGGGTTTTCATTGGAGGCCAGCTTGACGATCTTGTCCACCGGAATACCCATTTGGCGGGCCAGCTCGGTGATCGGCTTGCCTGGCTGGTAAGGCGAAATGGCACGAATGTAGTGCGGCGCCTGGAGGGCAATGCTCATGGTTGGAATCTCAATAAACAGCTTTGGGGTAGGAGCCCAGCTCTTTGACAAAGCCGGCCCGATGACGGAGCTCTTCCAGTGCGCGGGCGACTGCGGGCTCGCTGCGATGGCCCTCGATATCGATGTAGAACACGTACTCCCAGCGACTGCCGCCAAATCCGCGTGCCGGACGGGACTCCAGGCGGCTCATCGATACACCATTGTCGGCGAATGGCGCCAACAACTGATACACGGCGCCAGGCCGGTTTTGCGCGGAACAGACCAGCGAGGTACGGTCCGCTCCGGATACTCCGGAGTCATGCTCGGACACAATCACAAACCGTGTCGTGTTGTTCGGGTCGTCTTCTATGTTCGCGGCCAGAATCGGCAGCGCGTAAAGCTCCGCTGCCGCGTCGCCCGCCACTGCAGCGGCGCCGGCTTCTGCAGCCGCCAGGCATGCCGCCTCGGCATTGCTGGCGACCGGAACGCGAGCCGCCAGGGGTAGATTGCGGTTGAGCCACTCGTGACACTGCGCCAGCGACTGCGCATGGGAGTAGATGCGGCTTATGTCGGCCAGCGTCGCACTGTGGGACATCAGATTGTGGTGTATCGGCAGGTTGATCTCGCCGCAGATTTTCAGCGGCGAGGAAAGCAGCAGGTCAAGCGAGCGGCCGATTGCACCTTCGGTCGAATTCTCGATTGGCACCACCCCATAATTTGCGTTGCCGGATTCGATCACGCGGAACACGTCATCGATCGCCGGGCAGGGCTGCAAGGTCGGCGCACCGCCAAAATGCTTGCGCGCCGCCGATTCGGAATAGGTGCCGGCCGGTCCCAGGTAGGCGATGGTTAAGGGCTGTTCCAGCGCCAGGCAGGCCGACATGACTTCGCGCACGATGCGCTGAGCAGCGACGGCTGACAACGGGCCTGGATTGCGCTCGGCTACGCGGCGCAGCACCTGTGCTTCGCGTTCCGGCCGGTAGATGTTGCCGTGCTTGATTTCTCCAATGCGGTGCGCAAGCTTGGCCCGCTCGTTGATCAGGCGCAGCAACTCGCCGTCGATCGCGTCGATACCTTCGCGCAGCTTGCCCAGCTCATGCGAATCGTCGGCCACCCTCAACTCTCCAGCGGTAGGTACCGAACCGCCAGCACGCCTGCGATGCTTGCGATGGCATCGATGACAGATTGTTTGACCTGACTATCCACGTCCACCAGCGTGTAAGCCATTTCGCCACGCGACTTGTTGACCATGTTGTGGATGTTGAGTCCGGCATTGGCCATGGTCGTGGAAATCTGTCCCACCATGTTGGGAACATTCGAATTGGCAACGGCGATGCGGAAATTCGACTCGCGCGGCATGACCACGCTGGGAAAGTTCACCGCATTCTGCACGTTGCCGTGCTCCAGATACTCGCGCAACTGGTCGGCGACCATCACGGCGCAATTCTCCTCCGCCTCGCGTGTGGAGGCCCCCAGGTGTGGCAGGGCGATCACGTGCGGATGGTTATTGACGTGGGTACTGGGGAAATCGCACACATAGGCACCTAGCTTCTTGGCTTCCAGTGCGGCGAGCACAGCCGCTTCATCGACCACGCCTTCGCGGGAAAAGTTCAGCAGCACCGCGCCGTGCCGGGCGTGGCCCAACATTTCCGCATTGATCATCTTGCGAGTGGCATCGACCAAAGGCACATGCATCGAGACGAAGTTGGCGTTCTTCAGCACCTCGCTCACGCTATTGGCCTTTCTTACCTGCGAAGGCAGGCTCCAGGCGGCATCGACCGTGATCTCGGGATCATAGCCAAGCACATTCATGCCCAGCTTGATCGCTACGTCGGCTACCAGGCAGCCGATTTTGCCGAGACCGATCACGCCCAAGGTGTGTCCTGCAAGCTCGTATCCGGCGAAGTTCTTCTTGCCGTCCTCGACCTTTTTCTCCATCGTCGGGTCCCGCGGATCCAGGCTGGAAACGAACTTCATCGCGCCGCCGATGTTGCGCGCCGCCAGCAGCATCCCCGCCAGCACCAGTTCCTTGACGGCATTGGCGTTGGCGCCCGGCGCGTTGAATACCGGCACGCCGCGTGCCGACATCGCCTTGACCGGAATGTTGTTGGTGCCGGCCCCGGCGCGCCCGATGGCCCGCACCGATTGCGGAATGTCCATCGAGTGCATGTCGGCCGAGCGCACCATGATGGCGTCCGGCTGGATGGCATCCTTGCTGACGTGGTAACGCTCCGCCGGCAGACGCTTGAGACCGTTCTGGGATATCTGATTGAGGATCAGGATATTGAAGGGATCAGCCATGCTTGGCCTCAAATTCCTTCATATACGCGACCAGCGCCGCGACGCCGTCGATGGACATCGCATTGTAGATCGAAGCCCGCATGCCGCCCACGGACCGGTGGCCCTTGAGTTGCACCATGCCCTTGGCCTTGGCGCCCTTGAGAAACTCTTCGTCGAGCGCGGCATCCTTGAGCGTAAAGGGTACGTTCATGCGCGAGCGATCCTCCTTGCGCACAGGATTGGCGTAGAAGCTCGACGCATCGATGAAGTCATAGAGCATCTTGGCCTTGGCGATGTTCTGCTGCTCGATGGCCGCCAGCCCGCCCTGCTGCTTGAGCCACTGGAACACCAACCCGGCGATGTAGATGCCGTAGGTGGGAGGCGTGTTGTACATCGAGTCGTTGTCGGCGTGGGTCTTGTAGTCGAGCATGGTCTGCGGCGCCGGGACGCCCTTGCCGATCAGATCGTCACGAATGATGACGATGGTCAGTCCCGCCGGACCGATGTTCTTCTGCGCACCCGCATAGATCAGGCCGTACTTGCTGACATCGATCGGCTTGGAAAGAATATTCGACGACATGTCGCACACCAGCGGAATATCCCCGGTCGCGGGCGTCCAGTGGAACTCGACGCCACCGATGGTTTCGTTGGCGGTGTAGTGCACGTAGGCGGCGTTCTGGTCGAGTTTCCAGTCTTTCTGGACGGGGGCATAGGTAAATTTGCCGTCCTCGCTGCTGGCGATGATATTGACCTGGCCAAAACGCTTGGCTTCCTTGATCGCTTTCTTCGCCCATTCGCCGGTATGAACATAGTCTGCGCTTGCCTTGCCGACGAGCAGGTTCATCGGAATCATCTCGAATTGCAGTGTGGCGCCGCCTTGCAGGAACAACACCTTGTAATTGGCCGGGATGGCCATCAATTCGCGCAGATCTGCTTCCGCCTGGGCATGGATGCCCATGTACTCCTTGCCGCGGTGACTCATTTCCATCACCGACTGGCCGCTGCCCTGCCAATCGAGCAGTTCGTCGGCGGCCTGTTTGAGAACTGACTCAGGTAAAGCGGCGGGTCCTGCGCTGAAATTGAAAATGCGTGCCATGACTTGTCTCACTCCTCGGTATCAGATTCTTCGGATTCTTCAGTTTCTTCGGTTTCAATCACTTTCTCGACGCCGGCGAGATAGGTGCCGTCGTCAAGATTGATCAGGGTCACGCCCTGGGTCGAACGACTCATGACCCTGATGTCGGTCACCCGGGTGCGGATCAGCACGCCGCCGGTCGAGATCAGCATGATCTCCTCGCGCGTTTCACCCAGACTGGCAAGCACGGCGGCAACGACCTTGCCATTGCGCTCCGAGGTCTGGATGGCGATCATGCCCTTGGTGCCACGGCCGTGACGTGTGTATTCGGCAATCGGTGTGCGCTTGCCGAAGCCGTTCTCGGTCGCCGTCAGCACGGAATAATTCTCGCTGTCCGCCACCAGCATGGAAATCACCTTCTGGTCATCTTCCAGCATCATGCCGCGCACGCCGCGCGCTTCGCGGCCCATCGGCCGCACATCGTCTTCGGCAAAGCGCACGGCTTTGCCCGCATCCGAGAACAGCATCACGTCGCACTGGCCGTTGGTGATGGCCACGCCGATCAGGTGATCGCCCTCGTCCAGGCCGACGGCGATGATGCCCGCCTTGCGCGGATTGGCGAAACTGGTCAGCGGGGTTTTTTTCACCGTACCCATGGCAGTAGCCATGAAGACGAAATGCTCCTCGTCGAACTCCTTGACCGGCAGGATGGCGGTGATTTTCTCGCGCTCCTCGAGCGGAAACAGATTGACGATCGGCTTGCCGCGCGAGGTGCGCGTGCCTTCCGGCGCCTCATAAACCTTGAGCCAGTAAACGCGGCCGCGGTTGGAAAAGCACAGGATGTAGTCGTGGGTATTGGCAATGAACAGGCGATCGACAAAATCGTCGTCCTTGATCGCCGCGGCCTGCTTGCCGCGCCCCCCGCGTCGTTGAGCCCGGTAGTCGGCCAGCGGTTGGCGTTTGATGTAGCCGGTGTGCGACAAGGTGACCACCATGTCTTCGCGGACAATCAGGTCTTCAAGGTTGATGTCGGCGGTGCTGAGCACGATTTCGGAGCGCCGCGCGTCGCCAAACTGCGCCTTCACTGCCGTCAGCTCCTCGCCGATGATGGTGGTAATGCGTTCGGGCCGGGCCAGGATATCGAGCAGGTCGGCGATCTGGTCCATCACTTCCTTGTACTCGGCGACAATCTTGTCCTGCTCCAGGCCGGTCAGACGCTGCAATCGAAGTTCGAGGATCGCCTGAGCTTGGGCATCGGACAGCAGGTAGCCTTGTGCCGAGAGACCGAATTCCGGGGCGAGACCATCCGGGCGCGAAGACTCGGCTGAAGCGCGGGCCAGCATCTCCTCCACCAGTGCCGAGCGCCAAGTGCGCGCCATCAGTCCGCGCTTGGCTTCCGCCGGCGTCTGTGCCGCCTTGATCAGGGCGATGATCTCATCGACATTCGACAGCGCGACCGCCAGGCCTTCGAGAATATGGCCGCGTTCGCGCGCCTTGCGCAGTTCGAACACCGTGCGCCGGGTGATGACTTCACGCCGGTGGGCGAGGAAGCACTGCAGCATGTCTTTCAGGTTGAGCAATCGGGGTCGGCCATCGACCAGCGCCACCATGTTCATGCCGAAGGTGTCCTGCAACTGCGTCTGCTTGTAGAGGTGGTTCAGCACCACCTCGGGCACCTCGCCCTTCTTCAGCTCGATCACCAGGCGCATCCCCGACTTATCCGACTCATCCTGGATATGGGCGATGCCATCGATCTTCTTCTCGTGCACCAACTCGGCGATCTTTTCCTGCAAGGTCTTCTTGTTGACCTGGTAGGGCAGTTCGTCGACCACGATGGCCTGCCGCCCATTGCGCGGCAAATCCTCGATGTGGGTGCGAGCGCGCATTACGACGCGACCCCGGCCGGTAAGATAGCCGTCGCGCACCCCGGAAACGCCATAAATCAGTCCCGCGGTGGGAAAATCCGGTGCCGGGATGATGTTAATCAATTCGTCGATCGTGGTTTCAGGATTGCCCAGCAGCAACAGGCAGGCATCCACCACCTCGTTGAGGTTGTGCGGCGGGATGTTGGTTGCCATGCCGACCGCAATGCCCGAGGAACCATTGATCAGCAGGTTCGGGATGCGTGCCGGAAGAATCAGAGGTTCCTGCTCCGACCCATCGTAGTTGGGCCCGAAATCGACGGTTTCCTTGTCGATGTCGATCAACAGTTCGTGGCCGATGCGCGCCATGCGCACTTCGGTGTAGCGCATGGCCGCCGCGTTGTCGCCATCGACCGAGCCAAAGTTGCCTTGGCCATCGACCAGCATGTAACGCAGCGAAAAATCCTGCGCCATGCGCACGATGGTGTCGTATACCGCGGTATCTCCATGCGGATGGTACTTACCGATCACGTCGCCGACGATACGCGCAGACTTCTTGTAGGCCTTGTTCCAGTCGTTGGAAAGCTCGTGCATGGCGAAAAGCACGCGACGATGCACAGGTTTCAAGCCATCCCGCACATCCGGCAACGCCCTTCCCACGATCACGCTCATCGCGTAATCGAGATAGGAATGGCGCATTTCCTCTTCGAGGCTTATCGGCAGGGTTTCTTTGGCGAACGAAGTCATTTAGGCTGCCTCAGCCGACTTGCGGCGGACAATGGCGTAAAAAGGAGCAATTTTAGCATGCACGGATAGCCTCGGCGGGTTGTCCCCAGACACCAAATCTGGTTGAATCAGCGCATGAATACACCCTCTGCTCCGGGCGCTGCGCCCCTCCCAATTGACCTCCTGATCTGCCCGGAGTGGATCATTCCCATCGAACCCGCCCGAATCACCCTTTCGCGGCACGCAGTGGCGGTAAATGATGGCCGTATTGTCGCCTTGCTACCCTGTGACGAAGCCTTGCTGCGCTTTCGGCCGCGAAAGACCATGAACCTGCCCGGTCAGGTGTTGCTGCCTGGATTGGTCAATCTCCACACCCATGCCGCCATGAGTCTGCTGCGCGGTTACGCCGATGACCTGCCGCTGATGCGCTGGCTTTCCGAACGTATCTGGCCGGCAGAGTCGCGTTACTCCGGACTGGAGTTCGTGCAAGCGGGTACTTTACTGGCCTGCGCCGAAATGGTGCGCGGGGGCATCACGACTTTCAACGACATGTATTTTTTCCCCGATGCGGCCGCGGCGGCAGCCCGGCAGATCGGGATGCGCGCCGTGCTCGGTATTGTCGTGATCGAGTTTCCTACCAGCTACGCCGCCGACGCCGACGACTATCTGACCAAGGGACTCGCCGTTCGTGATGCGTTGGGCGACGATCCCCTGTTGAGCTTTTGCCTCGCTCCGCATGCACCTTATACCGTCTCCGATAGAACCTTCTCAAACATCGCGACTCTTGCGGCGCAACTGGAAATTCCTGTCCACGTCCACTTGCATGAGACCGATCACGAGATAGACGAAAGTCTCAAGCAGCATGGCGTACGGCCCATCGAGCGGTTGCGCCGCCTGGGACTGCTCGGGCCGCAACTGATCGCTGTCCATGCTGTGCACCTCGAACCTGGCGAAATCGATCTGTTGAGCCATGAAGCATGTCATCTTGCCCACTGCTCTACGTCGAACCTGAAGCTCGGCAGCGGTATTCCGCCGATGTCGGTGATCCAGTCGCATGGCATCAATTTCGGCCTGGGAACCGATGGCGCTGCCTCGAACAATCGCCTTGACCTGTTTCAGGAAATGCGCCACGCCGCCCTATTGGCGAAGGGTGCCAACCGGAATGCCGAGGTACTTGACGCGCATACGACGTTGGCTGCGGCAACATTGGGAGGCGCTCGCGCCTTGGGACTGGACGGCCGAATCGGTTCGTTGCTTCCCGGCAAGGCCGCCGATCTGTGCGCCGTGCGCCTGGACGAATGGCTTATCCAACCGTGCTTTGACCCTGCTTCGCATCTCGTTTATGTCGCCGGACGCGAACAGGTTACCCATACCTGGGTTGCGGGCAAACTGGTAATGAGCAACGGTGTTCCTCAGCAATTCGACGTTTCCGAATTGCGCGATATCACAGGTTTGTGGCATACTCGCCTGACGTCCTGACGCCATGCCGCGATCAGGAAAAAGATGAAACGCGGGACTCCGTCACACTTTGACCCAACAAGGGGGGAACATGATCAATAGCGCCAAACATTCTCTGCTGCTCGCCACTCTGCTCGGAATTTCCATTTCCGCCCTCGCCCAGACGCCAGGGATCGACACCAAAGGTACCGTTGGTTATGCCATCGATTCACGCGGTGCTGTAGTCAAGAATGGTACCGGCCTGTGCTGGCGCACCGGCTACTGGACTCCGGCGATGGCCGTGGAAGAATGCGATCCGGATCTGGTAAAGAAGGCTGCACCGGCTGCTCCTGCAACTAGAGGCGTTGTTGCAGCACCTGCTGCGGTGCCTGCACCCAAGCCTGCCGCGCAGAAGGTGACGCTTGCCGCCGATGCCCTGTTCGACTTCGACAAGGCCGTCCTGCGCACCGAAGGCAAGGCCAAGCTCGACAAGCTTGCCGGTGACATCAAGGGCATCAAGCTCGAGGTCATCATCGCCGTCGGCCACGCCGACCGCTTCGGTACCGACGCGTATAACCAGAAGCTCTCGGAAAAGCGTGCCGCAGCCGTCAAGGCCTATCTGGTGAGCAAGGGAATCGAGCCGAACCGCGTCTACACCGAAGGCAAAGGCGAGAAGCAGCCGATCACCAAGCCTGATCAGTGCAAGGGACCGAAGAGCAAGAAGACAATTGCATGCCTGCAGCCCGATCGTCGCGTCGAAATCGAAGTCATCGGTACCAAGGCTCAGTAATTTTGTATCCGGCTCCGGAAAAGCCCTGCAATGCAGGGCTTTTTTAATTGCCCTGCACGTGAAGCCCTAGCCTGTACTGAATCTTCGTTTCGTTATGTTCCCATCTCTTTAGGCGGGACGGTATCCTAGGTATGTTCCCGGCGTCTTGCCGAGGAAGATATCCAAGGATGACCTGGAATGTCGAATATGAATGCAAGCAGCAATGTCGATTCCCGCGAAGTGGACAAATTTGGGGAACTTGCCCATCGCTGGTGGGACCCAAACTCCGAATTCCGCCCTCTGCATGACATAAATCCTGCTCGACTGGCATGGATCGACCGTCATGTGGGCCTGAGGGGAAAACATGCGATCGACGTCGGCTGCGGCGGCGGATTGCTCAGCGAGGGTATGGCCGCTCTCGGCGCACAAGTCACCGGCATTGACCTGTCCGAAAAAGCGCTCGGCATTGCCCGCTTGCATCTCTACGAAAGCGGGCATGTCATCGACTATCGCCTGATAGCAGCGGAAGCCATGGCGGCGGAAGCGCCTTCACGCTTCGATGTCGTCACTTGTCTCGAAATGCTGGAGCACGTACCCGATCCGGCAAGTACGGTAGCGGCCTGCGCCCGCTTGGTCAAGCCGGGAGGGCAGGTATTCTTATCTACGATAAACCGCAATCCAAAAGCCTACCTGCTGGCTGTGGTCGGTGCGGAATACCTGTTCAATCTGCTGCCGCGCGGAACTCATGACTACACTCGCTTCCTCAAGCCGGCGGAACTTGCACGCCTGTGCCGCAACGCGGGGCTGGAAGTTCTCGAAATCACAGGCTTGCGTTACAACCCGCTCAAACGTGACGCGTCGATCGGTGCCGATACCGACGTGAACTACCTGATCAGAGCCCGACGCAATGCCTGAGGCAGTTCTTTTCGACCTTGACGGGACCTTGGCGGACACGGCGCCCGACTTGGGCGGTGCCTTGAATCAACTGCTACGGGAACAAGGGCGCGAACCGCTACCGATGGAAAGGCTCAGACCGCATGTATCTTCGGGCGCGCGCGGCATGATCGGGGCCGGTCTTGGTGTAGTTCCCGGCGATCCAGCATATCTCGACCTGCAGCAGCGTTTTCTGACCATCTACCAAGACGGGTTGTGCGTCGGTACCCGCCTGTTCGAAGGTATGGCCGAACATTTGGATGAGCTTGAAGCCTTGGGAATTCCCTGGGGAATCGTTACCAACAAATCGCAGCGCTTTGCAATCCCGTTAATGGAAGAACTCGGCTTGCGCCAACGCTGTGCCTGCATCGTCTGCGGCGACAGCAGCCAGCGTTCCAAACCTCATGCCCATCCCATGCAACTTGCCAGCGCAGTCATCGGAATCGCCGCGACAGGTTGTATCTACGTCGGCGACGACGAACGGGACGTGATCTCCGGCCGTGCCGTGGGCATGAAGACCATTGTCGCTGCCTGGGGCTACTTGGGAAACGGAAAGTCTCCCGCAACCTGGGGAGCGGACGCCGTTGCCGTTTCGCCGCGAGATATTCTGGGCATTGCCGCGGCAAACCGCTAGAATCGTGCTTGCAATTCGCGGATCAGGCACCAATTAATCCGTACCACCAAGGGGGCGACATGGCTTCGACATGGGTGACAAAGCATGCAGGGCATACCGAGGATCCGGGTACCTCGTAAATCCATCTGGAAAGCACTAACTGCCAACGACGAGCGTTTCGCTCTAGCCGCTTAACAGTGGCTGGCTTCCGAACTGGTTTGCTTCTGGACCAGGTAGCGCAAGCTACATCGGAATCATTAACAGAAGATAAGGCTGTGCCGAGTCGCGATGCACAGTTCGAAAATTCAGCGAATCGCCTGAAACCAGCCTGTCCGTCGGCGGGGTGCGGGTTAAACCAAATGACGCGGCTAAGTATGTAGAACTGCTTGTGGCGCGCTTATGGACGCGGGTTCAATTCCCGCCGCCTCCACCATTTTTCAAAGACCGGATTTGCCTCCGGTCTTTTTTTGCGCGCTTACATCAATCGGGTAGGAGGCGGGGTCACCCCCGCCGTCCTCCCACACCACCGGACGTGCGGTTCCGCATCCGGCGGTTCATTGAACAC
>Ga0156014_1072_pt1 | contig 20723 bp, 21 predicted proteins | sample RifCSPlowO2_02_FD_107668 | JGI IMG/M metagenome (GOLD analysis project Ga0156014, IMG submission 107668) | Rhodocyclales bacterium RIFCSPLOWO2_02_FULL_63_24 | reverse complement strand
GCAAGCGCCCTGTTGAATCTCAATCGACTCCGACGAATGCAGAGGCCCGGAAACATGACCGGCGACGACGATGTGGGGAACCCTGATCCGGCCGGCAACATTGCCCGTCTTGCCGACGACCACCATGCCGCCGGAATCGCCTTCGCAGGAAACGTCGCCCAGGGCGTCGCCTTCGATGCGCAACACGCCGGAAAACGCCAGATGTCCTTCGACCCTCATGCCGGCGCCGATCATGGTGTCGGTGCGACTGTGCGGATATCTCGCGCCCTTACTCTTTTCGGACAAAGGATTCGCCTTTTTCACGATCGGGAAAGCATCGGGACCATTCTCCAGCCCGGTCCGATGGCCACAGGCATAGTACAAGAGATTATGCAGGCGGCCGCCGCCGGACGGAAGCAGGTGCCGGGCTACGTCGCAAACACTTCTTCCGGCCGCACGAAGGCCTTGAACTCGAGTGCGTTGCCGTCGGGATCGAGAAAGAACATGGTCGCCTGTTCGCCGGGCTTGCCGACGAAGCGCAGCCCGGGTTCCGTGAGGAAGCTGATGCCCGCCGCGCGCAGTTGTTCGGCAAAGGCCCAGAACTGCGCGACGGACAGGATCGCGCCGAAATGCGGAATCGGCACCGCGTGACCATCGACCAGGCCCTCGCAGGAGGCGCCGGGCGGCTTGCCCAGATGCGCCGACAACTGGTGGCCGAACAACTCGAAGTCGATCCAGTGCCCGGTGCTGCGCCCTTCGCGGCAGCCCAGCCGCGTCACATAGAACTCCCTGGCGCGCGGGATGTCGGAAATCGCGAAGGCATAATGAAACAACGGCGTTGCTTGCTGATCTTTCATTTCAGTTCCTTTGCGCGCTTGGCGCGCGCCGTTTCAAGATGCGCGCAGAGCTTCTCGGCGCCGTCCAGGATACGCGGCGTGTGGCGCTGGATCAGTTCCGGCGCGACGAAATACAGGTTGTCGCTGGCCACCGCCGCCAGCGTGTTCCAGCGCCGCCAGTCGTCCAGCCATTCCGGCCGCGATTCGCCCATGCCGCTGGCGACGATGACCTCCGGGTTGGCGGCGATCACGGCTTCCACGGTGACGGTGGGCGCCAGGATCGGCAACTGCGCGAACACATTGCGCCCGCCGCAGAGGCGCATGGCGTCGTTGATGATCTGCTTGCGATTGACCGTCATCAGCGGCCGCTTCCAGATCTGGTAGAACACCTCCACCGGCGGCCTCTGGCTGTAGCGCGCCACGAGCCGCGCGTAGCGTTCGCGGAACGCCGTCGCCGCCGCATTGGCTGCCGTCTCGGTGCCGGCCAGGCGGCCGATGAGTTCGAGTTCGCCGCCGATATCGGCGATCAGGTTCGGCTGCGACAAGTACACGCTGAGGCCCATGGCGCGCAGGCGGGCGATCGACGCCGGCGCGTTGCCGCTCTCCCAGCCCATGACCAGGTCGGGCTTGAGCGCGACGATGGCTTCCAGGTCGAGCCGCGAATAGCCGCCCACCTTGGGCAGGGCCTTGGCCGCCGGCGGATAGTCGCCGTATTCCACGTTGCCGACCACCCGCTCGCCCGCGCCGGCGGCGAACAACAGCTCGGTGATGTGCGGCGCCAGGCTGACGATGCGCCGCGCCGGCGCCGCCAGCGCGATGCGGGTGCCGCCGACATCGGTGGCGACAATCTCGGCCCGCGCCGGCAGCACGACGAGCAGGCAAAGCAGTAACAGGAACAGGCGATTCATCGACGACTCCATTGAGCGAGGGCAGCAGTCAAGCGCTGCCATTCGGCTTCGGTCGCCGGCAGGCCGCAACGCACTGCCGCGGGTGTTGTGAAACAGCGCAGCAGGACGCCCTGTCGCGCCAGGAATTCATGCAGCTCCGGCGCATCCTCGCGCGCCAGGTAACGGAACAGTGCGGTGCCGCTCGATTGGCCGAGGCCGGCGGCGGCGAGCAGCGCCTCCAGGCGTGCCCCATCGCGCCGCAGGCGCTGGCGCTGGGCCTGCTGCCATGTCTCGTCCGCCAGCGCCGCCGCGGCCGCCAGGCGCGAGGGATGGGCGATCGGCCAGGGGCCGACGGCCTCGGCCAGTCGATCGAGGATGGCATCGCCGGCGATCGCGAAGCCGACGCGCGCTCCGGCCAGGCCGAAAAACTTGCCGATCGAGCGCAGCACCACGACATTGGCCGCCGCGGCGCCGCCGGCGACATCGGCGAGGGATTCGGATGCCTCTTCGGCATCGGCGAAGGCCTCATCGACCACCAGCCAGCCGCGACGCGCTGCGAGCCGCTGCGCCAGTGCGAGCAATTCCCCGCGGCCAAAGCGACGACCGGTCGGGTTGTTCGGATTGCCAATGACCACAGCATCGACCTCGGCAACCAGTTGCAGCAATTCGTCGGCGGCACAGCGGCGCACCTGATGTCCTGCGGCGGCCCAGGCGGCGGCGTATTCCGCGTAGCTCGGCTCCAGTACCGCGACGACCCCCGGCGGCCGCAGGCGCGGCAGTAACTGGATCGCCGCCTGCGAGCCGGGCAGCGGCAGCACGCGCCGCGCCCCGTAATAGCGGCAGGCGATTGCGGCCAGGTCGTCCTCGTCCTCGGGCAGGCGCTGCCAGGCGGATGGAGGAATCGCCGGCACCGGATAAGGCTCGGGGGCGATGCCGGTGGACAGGTCGAGCCAGTGCTCCGCCGCGATGCCATAACGCCTCGCGGCGGCCAGCAGGCGGCCGCCGTGTTCAAGCATGGGTGACCGCCACCGCCACGAGGCCAGCGCAGGCCAGCCAGAGCCACAGCCCGCGCTCCACCAGCGCCAAAGCGGCGCGGATATGGCTGCCATTCGCCGTATCGCCAGCGCCGACTGTTGGCCGCTCTTCGAGTTGCCCGTGATACAGCGCCGGCCCGCCCAGGCGTACCGCCAGCGCACCGGCGCCCGCCGCCAGCACCGGGCCGGCATTGGGACTGTTCCAGGCCGCCGCCTGTTGCCGCCAGCAGCTCAGCGCGCCGCGCGTCCGGCCCAGCAGGGCGTAGGTCAGGGCCGTCAGGCGCGCCGGGGCGAGGTTGAGCAGGTCGTCGCTGCGTGCCGCGGCCCAGCCGAAGTAAAGGCGCCGCGCGTCGCGGTAGCCCCACATCGCGTCCAGCGTATTGGCCAGGCGATACAGCACCGCGCCGGCATCGCCGGCGAGCAGGAACCAGAACAGGGTGCCGAACACGGCGTCGTTGCCGTTTTCGAGGATCGACTCGACCGCAGCGCGGGCCACACCTTCTTCGTCCAGCGCCGAGGTGTCGCGCGACACCAGCCAGCCGACATGGGTGCGCGCCGCCGCAAGATCGCCCGCCGCGAGATCGGCCGCCACCTGTTCGCCGTGCTGTTGCAGGCTGCGCGCACCGAGCGCCAGGTAGAGCAGCGCGATGTCGGCCAACCAGCCCCAAGCCTGGCTGCCGAGCCAGGCCGCCAGCGCCGCGCAGGGGAGGACCAACAGCGACCAGCCGAGCAGCCCGCGCAGGCGATTCGACAGCGGATGGCCCGGCGCCCCTCGGCGCAGCACGCGCTCGACCCAATCGGCGCAGCGGCCGAAGCCAACCAGCGGATGCCAACGGCGCGGCTCGCCCAGCAGGCGATCGAGAAACGTGGCCGCCAATGCCGCGGCAACAAGTGACAAGAGCGACGGCATGAGCGGGGCCGACAGCGATGGCATGGGATAATCGATCGATGAAAGACCCCGCATTCTAACGATGAGCCGACGCCATTCGCCGCCGGCCCGCGCCCTCATGGTGCAGGGCTGCACCTCCGATGCCGGCAAGACGACGCTGGTTGCGGCCTTGTGCCGCATCCTTAAACGCCGCGGCATCAACGTAGCCCCCTTCAAGCCGCAGAACATGGCGCTGAATTCGGCCGTCACCATCGACGGCGGCGAGATCGGCCGCGCCCAGGCCCTGCAGGCGCTGGCGGCGGGACTGCCGGCGCGCATCGATTTCAATCCGGTGCTGCTCAAACCCAGCAGCGACCAGCGCGCCCAGGTGATCATCCACGGCAAGGCCGTCGACACCCTGAACGCGCGCGACTATCACGACTACAAACGCGTCGCGATGGAGGCGGTGATGGCCAGCTGGCAGCGGCTCACGGCGGAATTCGACTGCGTTCTGGTGGAAGGCGCCGGCAGCCCGGCCGAGATCAACCTGCGCGACCGCGACATCGCCAACATGGGCTTCGCCGAGGCCGCCGACATCCCCGTGATCCTGGTCGCCGACATCGACCGCGGCGGCGTCTTCGCCCATCTGGTCGGCACCCTGGACCTGCTCTCGGCAAGCGAACAAGCGCGCGTCCAGGGCTTCGTCATCAACCGCTTTCGCGGCGACATCGGCCTGCTCGAATCCGGCCTCGACTGGCTGGAGCAGCGCACCGGCAAGCCGGTGCTGGGCGTACTGCCCTATCTGCACGGCCTGATGCTCGACGCCGAGGATGCCGTCGCCACCGAGGCCATCGCCAAGACCGCGACCCGGCTCAAGGTGGTCGCCGTGGTCTATCCGCGCTGCTCCAACCACAACGACCTCGACCCGCTGCGCCTGCATCCCGAAGTGGATTTCGACTGGGTCGGCCCGGGCCAGGCCATTCCGCCCTGCGACCTGATCGTGCTGCCCGGTTCCAAGGCGGTGCAGGCCGACCTGCAGTGGCTGCGCGAGCAGGGCCATGAGGCGGCGATCCAGCGCCACCTGCGCTACGGCGGCAAGCTGGTCGGCATCTGCGGCGGCTTCCAGATGCTGGGCCGCCAGTTGCACGATCCGCTCGGGCTCGAAGGCGCGCCAGGCAGCCAGGCCGGGCTCGGCCTGCTCGATTGCGAAACCACGCTGGAGCCGGAAAAACAGTTGCGCAACGTCCGCGGCCAGCTTGCCTTGCCGGGTGCGCCAGACTTCAGCGGTTATGAAATCCACATGGGCACGACGCGCGGCGCCGACCTGAAACGGGCGGCAGTGATGTTCGCCGACGGTCGTGCGGATGGCGCGCAGTCGGCCGACGGCCAGCTACTCGCCAGCTATTGTCATGGCCTGTTCGACCATCCTGCGGCACTGGCCGGCCTGCTGGCCTGGGCGGGGATGACCTCGCCGCTGGCGGTCGACTACGCGCAACGCCGCGAAGCCGACATCGAGCGCCTGGCCGACGCCACCGCAGCGGCGCTGGACTGGCAGGTACTCGACCGCCTGCTCGGCGACTCGGCGTGGATCGGTATGAACCGGCCAGGCTCGAATTGAATTATCGAGGGAATGACCCGGCGCCCGCCAAACGGCGGCTAGCGGCCCCCGGCCGCATTGACGGCCAAACCGAATGCCAGTAGGGTTCGCCATGCCGATGGTATTCCACAAGTCGGCGCTGGTAAGACGGCGCAAGGAGGAGCGAAATGGGCAATTCAGATGCATGGCGGTGCAGTGCCAGGCTGGCAGCACTCTTGGCGGCGGAGGCGGTTGGGGCGCGGGAAATTAATCCGACCCTGGCCCCAATTTTGGCGGCCACGGCGCAAGCCAGCACCTGATCATCGTCGGCATCCTGTTCGATCACCCGTGGCACCTCTGATGGCGTGACGAGCGTCACCAAGGCGCTATAGTGCACCGTCAGTGCCGAAGGCGTCGCCGCGCAGTGGGCGGCGATGCGTTGAGAGAATTTCGGGTAATTGAGCGTATGCGCCAACTCGTCTATCAATGCCGGGCTGCCGAACAGCGCGACATCGCCGCTGATGGCCAAGTCGAGCAGATGGCGCGGATGCCCAACCCACAACAATCCGGCAACCACCACATTGGTGTCAAGAACCAGCCGCATCAGTTCGCGGTCCGCTGGCGGCGCTCAGCGCGTACTGCCTGCACTTCCTCATTGATCATTTCTTCGATTTCCGGCGTCAGCTCTTCAGCCGGCATGCGATTCCACATCGCCTGCAAGGCATCGCCGGCCTGGCGTCTCAGACGCTCACGCAGCAGGCGTTCGATAGCATCCGGGGTCAGCAGGCCAGCGGCTTGTGCGTCTTGCGCCAGATCGTCAGGCAACTGGATTTGAATCGTGGTCATGGTGTTCTCCTGGGGCATTGGGAAGAATAGGGGACCACGGTTTCCTATTTTCATTGGGCCTGACCCACTGCTTTCGCGGCCTGAAAAAGCCACTTCCCGCCCATATTTGGTGACGCTATGCAGCCAGCGCGTGTTCGATTTTGAACGGAAAAGCACCGGACGCTTTTGCTTCGAGCAGAACGACCTCCACGGTGCTGCCGTCTTCGGCATAGCTGATATGCGTGTTCCAATCCTGGGAGACCTCGCGGCAGATTGGCTTGTCTGATAGATGAATCACCAGGATATCGTCTTCGTCGTAATAAGTCGTGCGCATGGCGGACTCCTTACAGCACTGAAAAATGATGCATTACCGTCTTCACGATCACGGCATCATCGAGAACCAACACGGCGCACAATAGATTGTCGTGTCGCTCCGGAAATTCCTTAAAGGCCCAAAGATGAGTCTCGTCCCGATACCGTGTTTCGCCTTCGTCGATGACCTCAATCAACATGGTATCGGACACATCTCGCTCCGCCATGCGTTCCCTTGCATGGCGAGTAACGATTACCCGACGCTGAAAGCGGATGCTAAACATGGTTCAATTGTATTCGGATCGCGCTCGATCCGCTGTGGCTCGTCCAAAGCGGTGCTCGGCCGCCCGCTCGACAGTGCGCCATGAGCAAGAAATCGCATCTGAAGGCCACCGACCTGCGCGGCGTCAGCCGCCTCGCGATCGACGCCACGCTCGGCCTGACCCGGCTGGTCGAGACCATGCATCACAACATCGCACGCACGCCCAGCCCCCTCGGGCAGTTCACCCAGGAGCCGACCGGCGGCATTACCGGCATGGTCTATCGCACGATCCAGGGCACCACGCGATTGATCGGCAGCGGCATCGACGCGCTGCTCGGCCAGTTGGTTCCGCTGCTCGACGCGCCGAACGCGTCGTCGTCGAACGCGCGCGAGGCAGTCCTGGCGGCGCTCAACGGCGTGCTCGGCGACCACCTCGCCGCCAGCACCAATCCGCTGGCGATCAGCATGCAGCTGCGTCGCGACGGCCAGCCGCTGGCGCTGACCGCCGAGGGTCTGGCGGCAAGCATTCCCGAAGCCGGCGGCAAGGTGCTGCTGCTGGTGCACGGACTGTGCATGAACGACCTGCAATGGCGGCGCAAGGACCACGACCATGGCGCGGCGTTGGCGCAGGCCGCCGGCTTCACGCCGCTCTACCTGCATTACAACAGCGGCCAGCACGTGTCGAGCAACGGCCACGCCCTGGCCGACATCCTGGAAACCCTGCTGAGGGCCTGGCCCGTGCCCGTCGAGCAGTTGACCCTCGTCGGCCACAGCATGGGCGGCCTGGTGGCGCGCAGCGCCTGCCATTACGGCGAACTTGCGGGTCACGCCTGGCTCAAGCAACTACGACAAATGGTTTTCCTCGGCACCCCGCACCATGGCGCGCCGCTGGAGCGCGGCGGCAACTGGGTCAATGTGATCCTCGAATTCAGCCCCTACACGGCGGCGCTGGCGCGCCTGGCCAAGATACGCAGCGCCGGGATCACCGATCTGCGCCACGGCAGCATCCTCGACGAGGACTGGCAGCGCGGCGACCGCTTTGCGCGCGAAAAGAAACGCGGTTTCGTCCCCTTGCCGCCCGCGGTCCGGTGCCATGCCGTGGGCGCGACGCTGGCAAAAGCGGCGGACGACAAAGCCGCGACGCTCCTCGGCGACGGACTGGTGCCCTTGCGCAGCGCCCTCGGCCAGAGCGCGGAAGAGAGCCGCACGCTGCGTTTTCCGGAGTCGCACACCTGGATCGGCTACGGCATGAATCATCTCGATCTGCTCGACAACCAGGAGGTGTCCGCGCAGCTGCGGCAGTGGCTCTGCTGAGCCTCGGGCGCGCCGCTGGTGTCCGCTCGCAATGCGATTACAATGCAAAAAAAACAGCAGGAGGGGCAGGCGATGGAAAAGATCTGGATCAAGCACTATCCGGCAGGCGTACCCGCTGAAATCGATGTCAACGAGTTCCGTTCGATCGGCGACCTGTTCGACAAGAGCGTAAAGCTCTATGGGCCGCGACCGGCCTACATCAACATGGACAAGGTGATCAGCTACGCCGAGCTGGATCGGATGTCGGCGGCCTTCGGCGCTTATTGCCAGTCGGTGCTGAAGCTGCCCAAGGGCGGCCGCATCGCGCTGATGATGCCCAACCTGCTGCAGTACCCGGTCTGCCTCTATGGCGCGCTGCGCGCCGGCTACACCGTGGTGAACTGCAATCCGCTGTACACCGAGCGCGAACTGGAGCACCAGCTCAAGGATTCCGGCGCCGAAGCGATCGTCATCGTCGAAAACTTCGCCAACGTGCTGGAAAAAGTCGTCGCCCGCACGCCGATCAAGCATGTGCTGGTGACCCAGTTGGGCGACATGCTGGATTTCCCCAAGCGCATGATCGTCAACCTGGTGGTCAAGCACGTCAAGAAGATGGTACCGGCCTGGAGCATTGCCCATGCCGTCGAACTGCGCGACGCGCTGATCGAAGGCGGCCGCTTTCCGCTCAAGCCCGTCGACGTCGGCCACGACGACATCGCCTTCCTGCAGTACACCGGCGGCACCACCGGGGTGTCGAAAGGCGCGATGCTGACCCACCGCAATATCATCGCCAACCTGCAGCAGGCACACGGCTGGATCGCGCCCTTCCTGCGCGAGCAGGAAATCATCATCACCGCCCTGCCCCTGTACCACATCTTCGCCCTGACGGCGAACTGCCTGACCTTCTTCAAGATCGGCGCGACCAACGTGCTGATCACCAATCCGCGCGACATTCCGGGTTTCATCAAGGAAATCGGCAAGTACCGGTTCACCACCATCACCGGCGTCAATACGCTGTTCAATGCCATGGTCAACAATCCGGAGTTCGCCAAGATCGACCTGAGCCAACTCCACCTGACGCTGGGCGGCGGCATGGCGGTGCAGCGCGCCGTGGCCGATCGCTGGAAGCAGATCACCGGGGTAACGCTGGTCGAGGCCTACGGCCTGACCGAAACCTCGCCGGCGGCGACCATGAATCCGGTCGACATGCTCGAATACAACGGCTGCATCGGCCTGCCGATCTCGTCCACCGAAGTCGCCATTCGCGACGACGAGGGCAAGGACCTGGCCTTGGGCGAGGCCGGCGAGTTGTGCATCCGCGGTCCGCAGGTGATGAAGGGCTACTGGAACCGTCCCGAGGAAACCGCCAAGGTGATCATGGCCGACGGCTTCCTGCGCACCGGCGACATCGCGGTCATGGACGGCAACGGCTACGTCAAGATCGTCGATCGCAAGAAGGACATGATCCTGGTCTCCGGCTTCAACGTCTATCCGAACGAAATCGAGGACGTGCTCGCCATGCATCCGGGTGTGCTGGAATCGGCCGCGGTCGGCGTGCCCGACCCCAAGACCGGCGAGGCGGTGAAGATTTATGTGGTCAAGAAGGACCCGGCGCTGAGCGAAGCCTCGCTGCTCGAACACTGCCGCGCCAACCTGACGGCCTACAAGGTGCCGCGCCACATCGCGTTCCGCAGCGAACTACCGAAGACCAACGTCGGCAAGATCCTGCGCCGCCAGCTGCGCGACGAGAAGGCCTGAAGCCGGCCCGTAACGCGAGGATGCAAAGATGAGCGAGATCAAAGTCAGCCGCGCGCACGGCACCACGCTGAAGAAGGCGCGCAAGGGCGCCGAACACATCGCCGAGGAAATGGGCGAGGAATTCGGCCTGGATCATGAATGGGACGGCAACACCCTGCGTTTCCATCGCATCGGCGTCTCGGGCCACATCGAGGTCGGCAAGAAGGAAGTCGAGATCTACGTCAAGCTCGGCTTCCTGCTGATGGGCCTGCGGCCGCGCATCGAGCACGAAATCAACCGCTTCTGCGACGAGAACTTCGGCCCGGCGGCATAGCCGTCACGCGAATATGCCGCCCAGGTCGGTGAAGAGTCGGCGGTAGCGGGACGGCGACTCAACTCAAAGTACGTGCCTCATCCAGCAAACCCCCATCGACTGATTCGGTTGATTTGACTGAATCGAACGATTCGCTCAAATTGGCGACATCAGGCTTGGAGATGCCCCATGCAAACCTATACCGCGAATGAAGCCAAGACCCGTTTCGGCGAATTCCTCGACCGCGTGCAGCGCGAACCGGTTCGGGTGATGCGCCACGACCGCGTGGTCGGCGTCATGGTCAGCGCCGAGGACTACGAGGCGATGCGTGCCTTTTATGCCGACCGTCTGTTGAAGACGATGAACGAGACGGCGGAAACGACGCAGCGCACAGGTTTGACGCCGGAGAAGCTGGAGGAGTTGCTGGCCGACGAGAGTTGATTGCAGCATGAGTCCGCGCGGGCCAGGCGTCGTCATCGATACCAATGTCTGGATCAGCGGCTTGCTGACCCAAACCGGTTACCCAGCACAATTGACGCGACAGGCTGTTCGGCGCGGTCAGCCGGTGTTTTCCGCAGCTACGTTCGCGGAACTCAAGGAACGCCTGTGGCGCCCCAAGTTTGATCGCTACCTCACGCTGGAGCAGCGCAAAGCGCTCCTGGGCGACATTGAATCGATTGCCCTGTGGATCGATGTATCGCCCGCAATTGCTGCAAATACTGGCTCATATGGTGAGCCTTCATCACGGCATACTGGGTTCCTTTAAGGAGAACCATATGAACCAGCCCAATCCGTTAACGTCAGGACAATTCAATATTTCGGCGAATATTGAAAGCTATGGTTTTGCGCAACAAATACTGCGATCCGGATTCATCTCGGCATTGCCTACGCTCCCAACTTTCCTTCCTGTCTTCCGCCGGCTTGAGTTCACCGTTCTCGACAACTTGGAGCATTGCTTTGACGATTTCGCCTTGCAGCTGGGCTGGCATGCACTGCGGCTTGATGAGGGAAATCTGATACTGCATGCCGACGGCCTGTTTATTGAAGCCAATGGTGATCAAAAACTTACGTATTGTTTTTGCTCATTTGAAATTTGGGCTGACAGCGTTGCGCGAGCGGAATCGGCAAAGGCAGCCATTCTTGCATGCAGTAAAGACAATCGAATCACTCAGACCATGTTCGCCCTCTCATGGAATTACTTTAGCGCGACCGATGGGATCAAGCAGGCTATTCTTCAGGAAGTCGCGGACGACGTACTGCATGACGAGGCCTATCCGGACTTAAAGCGGGGCGTGACCCAGTTCATCACGGCCTATCTGGATGCACCAGAAACCGTGTTGGTCGTCCAGGGCAATCCGGGAAACGGCAAGACCCGTTTGATTCGTGCAATTCTGGCTGAGATGTCGCGCCGAAAAGGTACGCCAACAAAGGCCCTGTACACCACAGACTTCAAGGTGCTTGAAAGCGACGACATTTTCCGGCGATTCATCAATGGCCTGCACGAGACGTTTGTCATTGAGGACGCCGATTATCTGTTGCGACCCCGATCCGATGGCAACGACAATCTGCACCGTTTTCTCGGTATTGCCGACGGCGTCATCCGTTCGCAAGGTAGGAAGATAATCTTCTCGACCAACTTGCCCAACCTTGGAGATATTGACGATGCGCTGATTCGACCTGGACGCTGCTTTGCCAGGATCAAGGTGCGCGAACTTTCCGGCACGGAGGCCGAGGCCTTGTTGGTAAAGTTGTGCGAAAGGGATAAGGCAAAAGGGGCCACTATCATGGCGAGCCTTGCTAGACTGAAGCGCGAGGTCTATTCACTCGCCGAGATCTATCGCGCTTTCGGTGATGCTATGGACAATGAGCCGCCTTACTTAGGCACATCGCCTACTGCACATGCGGCAAGCGATTAATCGGAGACCGTTCTCGAGCTCAAACATTCCGCAACTGACGAGAGGAATTTCATGCCGGGTCCAGAACCGCGCGAACTATTGATGACTCTTGAGACTACGCTATACAAAGCAGGCATAGACATTGCTGGCGTGATAGCCCAACTTGGTCAGGTGCAAGCCTCCGAGGACCGGGAGGGCGGGAAGTTTTTTGAATTTCGTGATCATCTTCGCGGTTTGATTTTGTCCTTGTTGAGCAATCAAAGACCTTGGGAGCCTATCGCACGGAATCGGGATCAAATCGATGCGATATTCTTCAACTATGATCCCGACCGCGTTCAGGCTACAGACCCGCTACAATTTGTGTGGTCATTGCGCGATATTCGATGCGGAAATCGGGCGATGGTTAAACAGATGGACTGCCTCTCCGTCAACATTGCTACGATGAAGCGAATTGTTTCCGAGCGCGGCTCATTGGACGAGTTCGTCGAGAGTGCCGATCCAGATTCGATCGCAAAAGCGCTCTCCGATCCAGGCCCCTACAAGTTGAAGCAGGTCGGGTTCGCACTTGCACTTGAATACCTTAGAAACGTGGGCATTCGCGCAGCTAAGCCGGACTCGCATATTCTGCGAGTGTTAAGCGGCCAATGTCTTGGGTACTTAAGCGATCGTCCAAAACCGATCGAGGCAAGCGTGCTTGTGGCGAAGCTTGCCAAACTGAGTGGAAGTAACCCTACCTACTTAGATAACTTGCTGTGGATGTTGTGCGCAAAAAATTATGGCGACATCTGTGGGGAAAAGCCGCGTTGCCATGATTGCGGCTTCGAGCGTACATGCAATTTTCCGCATTCGCGCCCGGTCATTGGCTGATGAATGCCAAGTCCGCTAATCGCAACGTGTGCCCCTGTACCGCAATGAACTTCCCTGATCTGGTAAATCGAATTCGCACAGAGCGAGGTCTCACGAGTGATGATGTCCCGGGTTTTGATCCAAACAACGGGAATGAAGGCGCGAAGTACCTTTTTCTTCTTGAGGCTCCCGGACCGATAGCTAAGAAAACTGGCGAGATTTCCCTCAAGAACAAAGACCCATCAGCCAGAAACCTTCGAGAACAGTTGAGGGTGGCAGGTATTGGCCATAAAGACCTCGCACTCTGGAACGTGGTGCCCTGGTATCTCAGCAATGACCCAGGTACGTCGATCCGGGCGGCAACCGCCAGTGATGTACGCGAGGGAATTGAATACTTGGTCGAGTTAATCGAGGCGATGCCGAATCTGCGCTGCATCGTCCTGGTAGGTGGCGCCGCAAGACAAGCTCATATGTTCCTGTCGCGTAAAACCACTGCACGAATAGTTACCTGTCATCACACTTCAGCGCGGGCGACGAATAGCAATCGCGACGCAGCCCGCGAGAACATTGAAGTCTTTAGCTACGTTAAGGCAACTACCTGAAACTCAGGGGTGCCCAACACGCATGCCGGTACTGCTCGGCCTAGTCGGCGAAATCAACGTGTCGGCCTGAGCCCGGCGCGCCGGATCTTATGGCCCGGCCACAGGGTGAACGTCAGTCCGCCATCCCCCATGGCCGGCTGAAGCCGGCCCTAAGGGCAACCGACCCTTGCCCGGCCGACCACTACTCCGCGGCTGTCGCCGACGCCTCCATCATGCATTGCACCAGTTCGGCCACCGAACGCACTTCCATCTTGTCCATGACACGCCCGCGATGCACCTCGACTGTCTTGATGCTGATGCCGAGGTCATCGGCGATCTGCTTGTTGAGTCGGCCGGCGGCGACCAGATCCATGACTTCGCGCTCGCGCTGGGTCAGGCTGCCCAGGCGTCGCCGGATTTCCGCGCAGCGCCGGCGCTGGCCCGACTGCTCGCGGTCGGCAGCCAGGCACTGTTCGATCAGGCGCAGAATCTCCTTGTTGTTGAACGGCTTCTCGATGAAGTCGCTGGCCCCCTTCTTGAGCGCGGACACGGCCATCGGCACGTCGCCATGGCCGGTGACGAAGATGACCGGCAAGCCCGGACACACCGCCTGAAGCTTCTCGTGAAGTTCCAGCCCGCTCATGCCGGGCATCCGCACATCGAGCACCAGGCAGCCGGGCATGTCGTCGGTACAGGCTTCGAGGAAGGCCTCGCCGGAAGCGAAGACCCTCACCCGCAAGCCGTTCGACTCCAGCAACCAGGCCAGGGAATCACGCATCGCCTCGTCGTCGTCGACGACAAATACGCACTGTTCCCTCGCCATCATTTCGCCGGCCATGATTACTCCCTATTCGCCAAGCGGCAGCGTAAAGCGAAACACCGACCCGCCGCCGGGATTGGCGGCAGCCCACAGGCGACCATTGTGAAATTCGATGATGGTGCGGCAGATGTTGAGTCCCATGCCCATTCCCTGTGGCTTGGTGGTGAAGAAAGGCGCGAACAGCTTCTCGGTTTCGCTGGTGTCGATGCCATGTCCATTGTCGCGCACCTCGATCTCGATCTGCGCCTCGTCGTTGCAGCGCGCGGCGAGGGTCAAATGCCGCCGCTGGCGCGGCGTTTGGGCCATGGCTTCGATGCCGTTCTTGACCAGGTTGAGCAGCACCTGCTCGATCATGATGCGGTCGGCGCGCACCGGCGGCAGGCCCGGCGAAATATCGACACGGATATCGACCCCGGCCTTGCGCGCCTCCATCTCGGCAAAGCCGATCACCTCATCGACGATGTCGGCCAGCGGCACCGAAACGCAGTGCGGCTCGCTCTTGCGCACGAAGTCGCGCATGCGGCGCACGATCTTGCCGGCACGCTCGGCCTGGAAGCTGGCCTTGCGCATGGCATCGAGAATCGCCTCGCCCTGGTAGTCGCCCCTCTCCAGGCGGTTGACGCAGCCCATCGCGTAGTTGGCGATGGCGGCCAGCGGCTGGTTGAGTTCATGGGCCAGGGTAGACGCCATTTCCCCCATCGAGATCAGGTGCGCGGTCTGTTCCAGGCGCTCCTGGTGCTTGAGCGCGGCCTCCTCCATGAGCTTGCGTTCGGTGATGTCGGTGGCGATCTCCATGCGCACCACGCGGCCGTCGACCCAGCGGATGGCGCGGTCGCGCAGGTGGTACCAGCGACCGGACAGGGTGTTGTGGATTTCGCCGTCGAAGAGTTCCCGCGGCACTTCGTCGAGCCCCAGTTGGCGCGGATCGATGCGGAATTCGCCGGGATCGGGACGGCAGGCCGCCGTCACCTGCCAGCAGTTGCGCCCGACCGCGTCGAAGCCGTGGATGTTCTTGAAGGCGCGGTTGGCATACAGGATCTCGTCGCTGGCCACGGCGGCCACGTAAACGCCGGTGTCGAGACCGTCGAGCACGGCGACGAAACGCTCGTGCGCCGCCTCCAGCTCGGCGCGCGCGCGCTTGGGTTCGGTGATGTCGTTCATCGACGCCATCCAGCCGGTCTGCCGGCCGGAGCTGTCGATCAGCGGCGAGACGTACAGGCGGGCGTCGAAGCGCTCGCCGTTCTTGCGCTGAACGCGGATTTCGAAGCCCCCCGCCGGCGCCTGGCCGGCCAGCGTGATGTCGATGTTGTGCTGGTTGTAGTCGAGCTCCTCGGGCGGCCAGTAGGGAAACGGCGGGCGCACGCCGATCAGTTCCTGCTCGGTCCAGCCGGTCATGCGGCAAAACGCCGGATTGACGTAGATGATCCGCCCGTCGAGATCGACCGCGCGCAGGCCGGTCACCAGCGATTCGCCCATCGCCTTGCGAAACGCATACTCGGCGCGCAACGCCTCCTCGCCGCGCTTGCGGTCGGTGATGTCGTGGGCCACAGCATAGAGCAGCCCTTCCTCGGGCACCGGATTGATGCTCCACACCAGCCACTTGTAGCGCCCGTCGTCGCAACGGCAGCGCCGCTCGAAACTGACCGGCTGCCCCAGGGCCAGTTGACGTAGGGATTCCCGGGTTTCCGCCTGTTCGTCCAAATGCACGAAATCGAGCAACGGGCGCCCGACCAGCACGGGCGCCGCATAGCCGAGTATCCGCTCGAAGGCCGGATTGACGCGACGAAAGACGCCGTCCAGACCGGTGATGCAGAGCATGTCCAGCGACAGGTTGAACAGGCGGTCGCGCTCCTTTTCGACCTGCACCCGGCGCAACACATGCTGGCGCAGTGCGGTCAGGCTCCAGACCACGACCAGCGTCAGGCCGAAGATCAGCAAGGCCGGCAGCGCGCGCGGCACTTCGCTGCCGCTGCGGTATGCCACCGCATGCATGACCAGGCCGTTGCCGGGCGGATCGATGCTCAGCGAATAGTCGAGCGCGTCGTCGGTCTTCTTTACCGCGGAATTGCTCGCCAGTACCTTGCCGCCCGCCTCCTCGATGCTGAGGCGGTATTTGTCGGTAAACCAGTTCGGCACCAGATAGTTGACCAGGCCCTCCACCGAATACACGCCGACGATCGCCCCACGATGCTCGCGACCGCGCTGCACCGGGACGAACAGTTCGACGGTGGCGACGCCGCGAATGCCCTCGTAGGCGGCGCCATAGCTCGGCCGGCTGTTGTCGCGGGCCCGGCTGAACGTCGCCGGCTGGCTCGCCGCCAGCATTTCTCCGGAAATCCAGTCGGTGGTCTCGAACGGCGCCGTCCAGCGGATCACGGTTCCGGCATCGACCCAGGCGATGTTCACCAGTTCCGGATTGTTGGCGATGTACTGGGTGGCCCGAATCTGGAAATTGTCGCGATCGAGCACGCCCTCGGCCAGTTCGCGTGCCAATTGCCCGAGGAACTCCTGATTGCCCTGCAAGTGCAGGCGCATGGTCTGCTCGGCCCATTGCATGTCGCGCGCCAGCACATTCTGCTGCAAGTCGAGTTCGCGCTTTTGCAAGACCCAGACCAGCGTCAGCATCGCCACCGCGAAAATGCCGATGGCGATATAGGGCAGATTCCAGAGCCAGATGCGCCCGAAACCGGCTGCTGCGGTCGGAGATCGATGCTTGGGCATATCGCGCGGCGGTCCACCGCCAGTGAAAACAGTTTACCCGCCCCGACGCCAGGGCAGGCGAGCGTCCATTCTAGGCGCGGCCGGCGCGCCCTATGGGTAAGGGTTTTCCCCAACAGGGTTAAACCCGATAGCAGGAACCGTCCCAGGCGCCTATCCTGCCGCCACTTTGCAAATCGCGCCGATACAACGCGGCGGACCGGACGCGAAAACGAAAGCCTCGCTCCGGGCGCAAACGCCCCGCCGGCAGTATGCTGCGCAACGGGAGCCAAAGTAGCCGACGGAAAAGGAGCGAGGCGATGACACTATTCATGGAAGCCTACGAGTGGGCCGAAAAGTCCATCTGGAATACCCTGACGCGGAAGCTGATGAGCTTCCTCTTCCTGTTCCTCGCCGACCTTGCCTACCTCGGCATTTATCTCAAGACCCGGTACGACCTGGAAAAGCTGCTCTCCGACGGCAAGGTGGCCGAAGCCACGCTGCAGTCCGCGCTATCGATCATGGAATCCGGCCTGATCGCCATGGTCGTGCTGACCGTGCTCGCCCTGACCTGGAATGTCCTGCAAATCCTCTACATGCGCTACCTGATCGTCAGGCCGGTAAAGACCATCACCCGCATGTTCGACGAAATCGGCCGCGGCGAAGGCGATTTCTCCAAGGATCTGCCGCTACTCAGCCATGACGAACTGCGCGACATGGCGCTGGCCTACAACCGTTATGCAGAGAAGATGCGGCAGACCATCGGCGAGCTGCGCAAGATGAGCGTGAGCATTGCGCGCGAGGCGGCGGTGGTGCGCCGCCATGTGACCAACACCACCACCCAGGCCGAGCAGCAGGGCAACATGACGGAGTCGGTGTTCACCGCCAGCAACGAGGCGACGCGGGCCATCGAAGAGGTATCCAGCTCGGCCCAGGTCATCTCCGACTCGACCGCGCAGAACCTGGAAAAGGCCAGGGTCTCGCTCGATGAAATGATCGACATCGCCGGCAAGATCACGGCCACCACCGAGAAGCTCGGCAGCTTCAGCGTCACGGTGGCGAATCTGAGCACCCGTTCGGAAAGCATCAAGGCCATCGCCAGCCTGATCAAGGAGATCGCCAGCCAGACCAACCTGCTGGCGCTCAACGCGGCGATCGAGGCGGCTCGCGCCGGCGAGCAGGGGCGCGGCTTCGCCGTGGTCGCCGACGAAGTGCGCAAGCTGGCGGAAAAGGTCAACCAGGCGACCCAGGAAATCAATCTGAATATCGGCGGCATGATCGAGCTGGTGCGCGACACCCTGGCCGAAAACCAGATCATCAATGCCGACATCGTCCAGACCCGGGACGTGGTGCAGAAGTCTTCGGTGCAGTTCCGCCAGATGGTGGCCGATTTCGAGGACACCAACGAGAAGCTGTTCCGCATCGCCGCGGCGATGGAGCAGCTTACCGCGACCAACAACCAGGTGCATCAGAACGTCACCGAGATCAACGGCCTGTCGCACCGGGTCGCCACCGACATGCGCGACTCGGAGAAGTCTTCCCTCGGCCTGTCGAGCGCCACCGAGAGCGTCCAGGAGCTGGTCTCGCGCTTCAAGATCGGGCGCGGCAACTTCGACTACAACGTCGACGTCGCGCGCCGTTTCCGCGACCAACTGCAAACCACGCTGGAAAAAATTCATGCTCGCGGCATCGACGTGTTCGACCGCAACTACGTCCCGGTCGGCGATGCCAAGCCGCAGAAATACCGCGTCAAGTACGAAGATGCCTATATCGCCGAATGCCAGCAGATCCTCGAAAAGTCGCTGGCCGAACTCAAAGGCGGCGTCTACGCGGTGGGGGTGGACGTCAATGGCTACCTGACCGCCCACAACCTGAAGTTCTCCAAGCCGCTGACCGGCGACTATCAGACCGACCTGGTCGGCAACCGCACCCGGCGCAAGTTCGAAGCGCCGACCGAGTTGCGCGCCGCACGCAACGAGACGCCGCTGCTGCTGCAGACCTATATCCGCGATACCGGCGAACTGATGTGCGACCTGGCGCTGCCGATCATGGTGGCCGGCCGCCAGTGGGGCAACGTGCGCGTCGGTTGCACCACCGACACCCTGCTGGCATGAACGCCTCGCCGCAAGCTCGGCGCCGCGCAACCCGCACGTCATCTCATTCACACTACCTAACGCCACACTAGCGCAGGAGCCGCATCATGGAACAGCCGCATGGCCTTTCGCGGGATTACCCGCCCAAACCCGAGAACGTCTATTTGTTCGCCACCTGCCTGGTCGACCAGTTCGCCCCGGAGGCAGGTCTCGACACCATCCGCCTGCTCGAACGCGAAGGCATCGCCGTTCATTTTCCCGAGCGACAGACCTGCTGCGGCCAGCCGGCCTATACCAGCGGCTATCCCGACGAGGCGCGCGCCGTCGCCCGCCTTCAGCTCGACCTGTTCCCGCGCCTGTGGCCGGTGGTGGTGCCTTCCGGTTCCTGCGCAGCAATGTTGCGCCATCACTACCCCAAGTTGTTTGCCAACGATCCGCCGCTGCGCGCCAAGGCCGAAGACCTGTCGCGCCGCGTCTTCGAGCTGACCGAATTCCTCGTCCATGTCGCCGGCTTTCGGCAGCAGGACATCGGCGAACCCTGCACCGTGGCACTGCACACCTCCTGCCACGCCCGGCGCGAAATGGGCTCGCACGAAACCAGCGCCGCACTGCTGGCCAGCCTCGACCAGGTCGAGGTGGTGCAGCAGGCGCGCGTCGAGGAGTGCTGCGGCTTTGGCGGCACCTTCGCGATCCGCCATCCCGACATCTCGGAAGCCATCGTCACGGACAAGGTGACCAGCCTCAAGGACAGCGGCGCGCGCCGTGTCGTCAGCGCCGACTGTGGCTGCCTGTTCAACATCCTCGGCAGCGCCGCCCGCCTCGACGAAATCGCCGGGGCGCCGGCGCCGACTCTTGAAGGCGAGCACATTGCCAGCTTCCTCTGGCGGCGCACCGGCGGAGCGGAACAATGAGCGCGCGGGAGAATATCCTCGGCCGCCTGCGCGCGGCGCCAACTGGCACCCCGGCGCCGCTGCCCGACCTCGCCGCCTGGCGCGCCCTGCGCCCGCCCGTGGCGGATGCCGCCGCCGGCCTCGCCTTGTTCAGGACCAACATCGAGGCTGCCCACGCCGAGGTGCATGACACCACGGCGCAGGACTGGCCCGCGCTGCTCGCCCGCCTGGCCGCCGCCAAAGGCGTGCAGACCCTGCTGTTCGGACCCGCCACGGCACATGGCGCACAGTTAAGCGCAAGCGCGCCACCCGGCGTGCAACTGGTGCCTTACGACCGCCCCGCCGATCAATGGCGCGACCTGTTGTTCGACGGCATCGACGCCTCGCTCACCGCGGCCGTCAGCGCCATCGCCGACACCGGCAGCCTGATCTTGTGGCCGGATGCGCATGAGCCGCGCCTGATGTCGCTGGTGCCGCCGATTCATTTCGTGCTGTTCGACGCGGCGCGGATACATCTCGACCTGCATGCCGCGATGCGCGCCGAGGCCTGGGCGACGCGCATGCCGACCAATGCGCTGGTGATCTCGGGACCGTCGAAGACCGCCGACATCCAGCAGACGCTGGCCTATGGCGCCCATGGCCCGCGCGAGCTGATCGTGCTGCTCTGCCATTCGAATGGAGGCCAGCCATGAGCCAGCCCGTGCACTTCCATGCGGCGAGCGACTTCGCCGACCGCAGCCGCGCCGCCGTCAATGACATCGGCCTGCGGCGCAACTTCCGCAGCGCCATGGATTACCTGCAGACCAAGCGCCGCGCCCAGTTCGGCGATGCCGGGGAACTCAGCGTGCTGCGCGACCTCGGCGCCGCGATCCGCCGCCACGCCCTGGCCAACTTGCCCGACCTGCTGGAACAGCTCGAAGCGCGCCTGAGCGCCAACGGCGTGGTGGTGCATTGGGCGGAGACGCCGGCCGAGGCCAAC
>Ga0156014_1078_pt1 | contig 21175 bp, 16 predicted proteins | sample RifCSPlowO2_02_FD_107668 | JGI IMG/M metagenome (GOLD analysis project Ga0156014, IMG submission 107668) | Rhodocyclales bacterium RIFCSPLOWO2_02_FULL_63_24 | reverse complement strand
CTCGGCACCGGCATCAGCACCGACGCGAGCAAGGTCGTGCCCGGCGCGATCGGCGGAGCGGCCGGCCTCACGCTGATCCACGAGAACCCCGCCACGCCCGGCAACGGCATGGTCGCCTACATCACCAAGGACTACAACTCCGGCTGGCTGCCGGGTGACATCCGCGGTGCGTGGCTGGCCGACAGCGCGGCGGAAACCATCACCGGCAGCGAGTTGGTGACGAATGGTGACTTTGCCTCCGCGACAAATTGGACCGCTGGAACGGGATGGGCTATTTCTGGCGAGGTGGCTACTCGGACAGGAAGCGCATCGGGCAGCCTGAGTCAAAACGTCACGATTGTTTCCGGCAAGTCCTATGTTGTGACATTCACTATCTCCGGCCTTACTGGCGGAAATGTGCAGCCAACATTTGATGGAGCGGATTCAGGCGGCATTTTCGCAGCCAATGGAACATACACCGTCACACTGACTGCAACTGCCGCTAGAACGAGTCTGCTGTTCTATGCGTCCGGCACGGGGACAATCGTTATCGACAATGTTTCAATGCGCCTCGCCGACATAGACCGCAGCGTCAAGGGCAAGGGCCTGCAGATTTTCGGCTCGCTGACCAAAGCCGCTGTCGCCTCGGGTTCGCAGCTTGTCGGCTACAGCGGGTTCAGCGCTGCGAACTACCTTGAACAGCCTTATAACAGCGATTTGGATTTCGGGACGGGTGATTTCTGCATCTTTGGCTGGCTGAAAGAAGCGCCCAACTCAACGACAGAATGCGTGTTTGGCCGCGGCGCGTATAGCGGATTGTATTCTGGGGCGGGCTTGGCGTTATCAGTTAATTCGTCCGGGTATCTCGTAGCCGGGTTCTCTGATGATGCCTTCGTGACTCAGGATCAAGTCGTATCAACTGCGGTAGTGGATGATTCGGTATTCCGCCTGATCTGGGTAATTCGACGAGCCGGGTATTTCGAGCTATGGAGTAACGCGGCAAAGGCCGCATCGGATGTGGCGACCAGTAATGCCAATACATCACTCAGCAATAGCGCAGCGACTTTCCGACTAGGTGAACAGCAAGACGGCGCTCCCCTCACCAACGGCACGCTCGCCCTCTGGCGGTCAATGGCCTACGCGCCAACCGCCGAGCAGATCGCGCATATCTACGAAACTGAAAAAGCCCTGTTCGAGCCCAGCGCGCAATGCTGCCTCGCCGGCACCGGCAACGCCATCACGGCGCTGGCCTATGACGACGAAACCGACCTGCTGCACGTCGGCACGTCGTATGGCCGCAGCGCCTTCAAGGGCTTGGCCCGCGTGGCGTCCGAAGCCACGCCGGTCGGCGCGATCCGCGCCATCGCCGGCGGCGCTGGCGTGATCGCCCAGGCCGGTGCGACCGGAGCGGATGTCGGCGAGCCGGCGTATTCCCTGCGCGAAGAGCTGACGCGTAATGCCGATCAGCTCGCGCGTTTGGGGCAGGCCCCGGTCGCTCACGACTTCGTCGCGACGGCCGCACAAACCATTTTCACGCTGCCGGTGGGCTGGGAGATTTTGGAGGTCTGTGCGGCAACGGGAGCGGCCAGCGCCGCGCGGCAGCGCGAGGGCAGCGGCAAGCAATGGACGCGTAGTTTCGACGGCTTCCGCTGGTCGGCGGTGTTCGCTGCCGGTCGCGCGGAGTCTGACTGGATATCGATTGTGGCCCGCAGGGCCTAGGAGACAACATGGACCATGTATTCGCTTCCGGCGCCGCTGCCGGCCCGCCTTCCGCCCCGGCCACGCCGTCGATCGGCTACCCCACCGCCGGCGACCCGGCGGGCGGCACGCCGCCCACCAAGCCCGGCGCCTACTGGTTTTATCAGATCACCGAGGAGCTGCGCGGCGTCATCGTCGCTGCCGGCCTGACGCCCAACCACCTGGCGGTGAACCAGTTGACGCTGGCGATCCAGTCGCTGATCCAGTCCGGCCAGCGCGCGGTGATCGTGGATGCGGCGGTGTTCGCACCAGGGGTCACCAACGGCAAGGCGGTGTATTGGGATTCGGCCAACACGCGCTTCGCGCTGGCGGTGGCGGACGGCAGCGCGGCGCAGAGCGCCGTGGGCGTGGCCGACGTGACCAACGCCAAGGTCTACGCCTTCGGCCTGGCGGTCGGCCTGCTTTCTGGCCTGACGCCGGGTGCGCGTTACTACCTCGACGGCACGACGGCCGGCGCGATCACGACAACGGCGCCGGCCAATGTGGTGGCGATGGGCATCGCCAAGTCGGCCACCGACATCCTGATCGATGTCGATGCCGCCGGCGCTGCCGGCTCGACCCTGACCGGGGCGTTGTACTGGTTTCCTGGGAGCAGCGCCCCGACCGGCTTCGTCAAGGCCAATGGCGCGCTGTTGTCGCGAACCACTTATGCGGCCCTCTGGGCCTATGCCCAGGCCAGCGGCAATCTGGCGGCCAGCGACGGTGCCTGGGTGGCGGGTCAGTTCAGCCCCGGCGACGGCGCGACTACGTTTCGCATCCCTGACGTGCGCGGCGAATTCTTGCGCGGCTGGGACGACGGCCGCGGCGTGGACACCGGCCGCGCGATCGGCAGTGCTCAGGCCGATGACCTCAAGAGCCACACCCATACCGTGCCGATCGCCAACAGCGGCCCCGGCGCGAGCAACGCCAGCGGCTATTACACCAACGCCTCGAACACTACAACGTCGGCGACGGGCGGTACCGAGACGCGCCCGCGCAATCTCGCGGTGCTGGGCTGCATTAAATACTGATCGGAGGCGCAAACGGCATGGACACGCTTATATACAACTACGACCCGGCCACGCTGGCCTTTCTTTCGGCAGCGCCGGCGGATGTTTCTCCCCTCGATCCTGACCAGGTACTGGTGCCGGCGCACGCCACGCTGATCGCCCCGCCCGAGATCCTGCCGAACACCTGGCCGGTGTTCGACGCCCAGGCGCAGGCCTGGGTGCTGGTGGCCGACTGGCGCGGCGCCTATTACGAGATCGCCACCGGCCAGCCGATAACGGTGACCGCGCTGGGCGTGCAGCCCGCCGAGATGGGACTGACCAACCTCGCGCCGCCTGCCGGCCCTGCCGTGTTCGCCGCAGGCGCCTGGGAACGCGATCTGGCCACTGAGCGGACGTTGGCCTGGACCGCCATCAAGGCCCGGCGCGATGCCATCAAGGTGGGCGGCGTGCAGGTCGGCGCCTACTGGTTTCACAGCGATGCCGACAGCCGCATTCAGCATCTGGGACTGAAAGACAAGGCGCGCGATCTGCTTGCCGCCGGCGGCACAATGGCCGACGCGATCACCATCCTCGGCCAGCCGGTGCAATGGAAGACGCTCTCTGGCGCGTTCGTGACGGTGACCGTGCAACTGGCTTACGACATCGTGACGGCCGCCGGCAATCTCGACGCCACGGCGTTCGCAGTGGCCGAGACCCACCGTCAGGCGATGGAAGCAGCCGCCGATCCGGCCCTCTACGATTTCAGCGTCGGCTGGCCACCGGCCTTTATTGGATAAAGACGGCGCGACCGGCGAGGGTGGTGAGACACCCAAGCCGGCCGCCATTGGCAGATGCAACCTGCGTTCTGGCCGAGGCGCCGCCACCGTGCACACGGCGGGGCTAGGCTACCACGCAAAGATATGACTTTTGGAAACGATCAGATGCGGTAACTGCAACCGAAAACTGGCCGAAGCGGAATTCACCCGCATCGCCATCAAGTGCCCACGCTGTAGGGTGCTGAACCTGGTGAAGGCCCAGCGCCTCAAACCCGAGCGCCATCGAGCGTCAGACCGAAAGGTGATGACCGATGGCAATCAAGAAAAGCAAGACGCTCTTTGACAATTCGCACGTAGCACTACCAAGCGTCGACCTCTACCGGGGCGACTGCCTGGCAATCCTGCCCGGACTGGCCGGCCCCTTCGACGCGGTGGTCACCGACCCACCCTACAGCAGCGGCGGCCAGTCCAAGGGCGACCGCGCCCGCGGCACCGGCGACAAGTACCTCAACAGCGGCGCCACGAAGTTCCCTGACTTCCTCGGCGACACCAAGGACCAGCGCAGCTACCTGCACTGGTCCGCGCTGTGGATGTCGCTGTGCTTCGAGCGCCTGGCCGAAGGTGGCCTGATGATCGTCTTCAGCGACTGGCGGCAACTCCCCGTTACCACCGACGCCATGCAGGCCGCCGGCGTTACTTGGCGTGGGATCGCCGTCTGGGACAAAACGGGCGGCGCACGGCCCTACAAGGGCGGCTTCCGCAGCCAGGCTGAATACATCGTCTGGGGCAGCAAGGGGCCGCTCCAGGGCGAGCGTTACTCGCCGGGCGTCTTCAAGGTCAATCCGCAGGCCGGTGGCAAGCTGCACCAGGTAGGCAAGCCGCTCCCGCTCATGGAGGATCTGGTAGCCGCCTGCGGCCCCCGAATCCTCGACCCCTTCATGGGCTCGGCCACCACCGGCCTGGCGGCCCAGATGCAGGGCAAACACTTCACCGGCATCGAGGCCAGCCGGCACTACTTCGAGGTGGCGTTACAGAGGCTCAAGAAAGGGGCGGGCCAGGCCGCCGTGTAACGCCGGAGGCGGCGTATCGGCAGTGCCAAAAGGCGCGCAAAACAGTGCCAAAACGCGCGCGCGCTTACATTCGCTCGGAAGCCCCAGGCATGCCGGCAAGGCAGGGTCGCAAAATCCATCGTCCCGACCGTGCCGCGCTTCCCGGTTTTTACCCCTTGTCCTCAAATTGGTATTTCGGGTTCCGCAGCTATGTACTATGTTCCAATAACAAGGGGAAATCGCCCTTATTATCATGCAGGCGGGACTCAGGTGCCCGTTGCAAAGGCTGCCCGCTGATGCGCCGCTGGTTGTGCGGCGTCGCTGTGAGGTTCCGCTTGCTCAGGAAGGAGACCGGTCATGAGCAACCAGAGGGATGCCAAAAAATATTTGCATTTGCATGTGTCGAAAAAACTGGTGGCGGGGGCGACGTTCGTCGCCCTCCTGCTTGCCTCACAGGCGGTGGCCGCAGGACAGGGCGAGGGCTTGAGCGGCAAGCAGGTGGTTGACGCGGTGTGCGCCAATTGCCACGCCACGGGTATCGAGGGCGCGCCGAAAATTGGCGATCGGCAGGCGTGGAAACCGCGGGCGGCACAGGGGCTGACGAGCCTTACCCAGCATGCGCTTCAGGGTCTGCGCAAAATGCCACCCCACGGTGGCAGTCCGGGCTTGGGCGACCCGGAAATCAAACGCGCGATTACCTACATGGTCAATCAGTCCGGGGGTAGCTGGATCGAACCGGTTGCTGTCGGCAATGCGTTTCGCGAGCGGTCCGGCGAGCAGATCGTCAACGCGCAGTGCATCAAGTGTCACGAGAAAGGCGTGGACGGAGCGCCGCGAATCGGCGATATAGCGGCATGGGCGCCGCGTTACGCCCATGGCATGGATTTCCTGGTCCGCTCGGCAATCAAGGGACATGGGGCGATGCCTCCCCGCGGCGGCATGGCTGACCTGACCGATGCCGAAATGCGCGTCGCGGCCCTCTACATGTTCAACAAGGGTGTCGTGCCGACCGGCAACGCCAGCGTCGCGCAGGCGACCACGCCGCCGAGCAAGGAAGACTGGAATCACAAAATAATCGAAGGCATGGACGTCTATATGGGGGTCGTATCTGCGGAGTCGATCCGGGGCATGCAGCCGAACGAGGGCAAGGAGAAATCGATGCACGGGGGAATCCCGCGCGGCAAGGGGTATTACCACATCAATATTTCGCTGCTTGATCGGCAAACGGGCGTCGAAATCAAGGACGCGAAGATCGATCTCAGCGTCGAGGATCCGGTGATGGGCGAGCAGATGAAGCAGCTCGATCCAATTTCCTTCAACAGGGCAACGAGCTACGGCAATTACTTCCGGATGCCTGACCGCTACCCATACCGGATAACGGCGCAAATTGTGCGGGGCGGCCAATCGCACGTCGCGAAAGCCAAGTTCGACTACCGGCCTGAGTAAGCCGCCGGTTCGGCGCGGCGCTTCGCGCCGGTCGCGGTCACAGGCGCTTCAGGTTCAGCCGTAAATACAGTCCGGCGGTGAGCAGCGCGAAGATGAACCACTGCACGGCATAGGCGACGTGGCGATCGGCCCGCAGATCGGGGCGATGCCAGGTTCGCCGGTAGCCGTCGCTTGCTTCGGGGGCGAGTTGCAGGATCAGCGGCAAGAGCCGGACTCCTGGCGCGGTGGGCAGCGTATCGAAATCGAGCCGCTGCACCCGTAGCGCGTCGGAGTTCGGCAGGCGTTCCACATCGGGGCGAACGCCGATGCCGGCGGGCGGCAGGGGTGCCAGGATGCCGCGCAGCGCCGCCGCAGTCGAGGCTACACGTATTTCAGGAAGCGTCGAGCGATCCGGGCCGGCGTCGATCCAGCCGCGGTTGACCATCAGCGCGCAGGCGCAGGCGTCAAGCCGCAGCGGCGTGAAGACGAAGTAGCCGACCCGCCCGTCGACGGTCTGGTTGTCCAGCAACACCTGCCGCTGCGCGTCCCATGCGCCGTGCGCGGTCGCCGGTCGCCATAACAGCGGCCCGAGATCATCCCCTGCGGCGGCGGTGCGGTTGAGGTCGATCGGCGGCAACTGGCCCTGTGCCGCGATGGCCGCCTGTCGCGTGCGCACTTCGTCGGCCCGCTGCAATTGCCAGACGCCGAGGCGGGCAAACAAGACGATCAGCACCAGGCCGACAAGACTCGGAATCAGGCCGGGCGCGAACGACCAGTGACCCAGCGTCAGGGTGCGCATGGCAGGCAGCGGGCTATACTCGAAACTCGGGTTCCCGCCCAGGAGGAAACATGCAGACGCCGCTGCTGTTCAAGTTCGTCATGGTCCTGGCGTTGCTGGCCATCGTGGTCAGCCTGGGCGTTGCGCTGTGGCGCCTGATCACCGATCGCGGTGAATCGGAGCGTACGGTCAGGGCGCTGACCTTTCGCATCGGCCTGTCGATCGCGCTGTTCGTGTTGCTGGTGCTGGGCATGCTTACCGGCGTGGTGGTTCCTCATGGCATTGTTCCATAAGCATTGCCGTGGCGCCGTCTAGAGAAGGTAAACCGTAACGAACAGGCCGAGCCACACCACGTCGACGAAGTGCCAGTACCAGGAGGCGGCCTCGAAGGCGAAATGGTGGGTGGGCGTGAAGTGGCCGCGTGCCGAACGTGCCAGCACCACACTCAGCATGATGGCGCCGATCAGCACATGCGCGCCATGGAATCCGGTGAGCATGAAGAAGGTCGAGCCGTAGATGCCGGAGGTCAGCCGCAGGTTCTGCACGGTGTAGGCATCCCAGTATTCGTGCGCCTGCAAGCTGAGGAACAGGGCGCCCAGCGCCACCGTGAGGCACAGGCCGATGATCAGGTGATTGCGCCGGCCAGCCTTGATGCCCCAATGCGCCCAGGTGACCGTGGCGCCGGAGGAAAGCAGGATCAGGGTGTTGAAGGCGGGGAGGCCGGCTGCTTCCATCGCGTGTTTGGCAACGGTGAACTGGCTGGCGTCGGGCAGTTGCAGCAGCGGCCAGGCGGCGACGAAACTCGGCCACAGGATTTCGTGCGTCGATGCCTTGTCGCCGATGCCGCCGAGCCAGGGCACGGCGAAGTGGCGGACGTAGAACAGCGCGCCGAAAAACGCAGCGAAGAACATCACTTCGGAGAAAATGAACCAGGCCATGCCCCAGCGGAAGCTGACATCTACCTGGTCGTTGTAGCGGCCGCCCTCGCTCTCCTTGATCACGGCGCCGAACCAGCCGCAGAGCATGCCGACGAAAATCAGGAAACCGACGCCCATGGCGAAGCTGCCGCCGGTGACGTGGTCCGTGAGCAGCAAGGCACTGCCGCCGGTCAGCGAGAATAGCCCGATCGAGCCGAGCAGCGGCCAGTGGCTGGGCTCGGGAACGTAGTAATGGGAGATGGCGGCAGGGTTCATGGCGGTTCTCCTTGCGCTATAGGCGGGCGTCGCGCGGGTCGGGGCCTGCGGCGCGAATGCCCGGTAATTCGAAGAAGGTATAGGAAAGCGTGAGCGTGCCGATTTCCGGCGGCAGATTGTTGTCGACCTGGAACTGCACCGGCAGCTTGAGCATTTGACCGGGGGCCAGCGGCTGGCGCGAAAAGCAGAAGCATTCGATTTTGCGGAAGTGGGACGCGGCCCGGCCCGGGGTCACGCTGGGCACCGCCTGGCCGACGATGGCGCGGCTACCCAGATTGCGCGCTTCGAATTGCGCCACGACCATTTCGCCGGGATGGACGCGCAGACTGTTCACTTCCGGGCGGAAGGCCCAGGGCAGATCGGCGCTGGTGTTGGCGGCGAATTCAACCGTGACCCAGCGCGTGCGGTCGATTCCCTGCGCGGCGGCCTGGCCGGGATCGATGCGCGCGGTAGTGCCGTTGAAGCCGGTGTACTCGCAATACACCCGGTAGAGCGGCACCAGCAGGTAGCCGAAACCGCACATCAGCAGGGCGCCCAGCGCCAGCTTCCAGCCCAGGCGGCGATTGCCTGCGGCGATGGAAATGGCGTCAGTCCGGGCGGTATTCATTGCAGGAGATGATTCAAGACCACGGCGACATAGAACGCCACCGCGAGGCCCGCCAGCGCCAGGCTGACGCGGGCATTGGGTGACAGCGTTGGCGCTCGCCTGGTGCTGCGGTCGATGGCTTCGCGGCTCATCACGGCACCTTCGGCGCTTCGGTGAAGCTGTGGTAGGGCGGCGGCGAGGGCAGCGTCCATTCCAGGCCGTGGGCACCTTCCCAGACCTGGCCGCTGGCTTTTTCGCCGTGGCCGCTCATGGCGCGGATCACCGTGTAAAGGAAGATCAGCTGGCTGGCGCCGAAGACAAAGGCGCCGATGCTCGACAGCATGTTCCATTCGGCATACTGCACGGCATAGTCGGGAATCCGCCGCGGCATGCCGGCGAGGCCAAGGAAGTGTTGCGGGAAGAACAGCAGGTTGACCGAGAGGGTGGACAGCCAGAAGTGCAGCTTGCCGAGACGCTCGTTGTACATGCGTCCGGTCCACTTCGGCAGCCAGAAGTAGACGCCGCCGATAATGGCGAACACTGCGCCGGTGACCAGTACATAGTGGAAGTGGGCGACGACGAAATAGGTGTCCTGGTACTGGAAGTCGGCCGGGGCCAGGCCCAGCATCAGACCGGAAAAGCCGCCGATCGAGAACAGGATGATGAAGCACAGCGCCCACAGCATCGGCGTCTCGAAAGTCATCGAGCCGCGCCACATGGTGGCGACCCAGTTGAACACCTTGACCCCGGTCGGCACGGCGATCAGCACCGTCGAGTACATGAAGAACAGTTCGCCGGCCAGCGGCATGCCGACGGTGAACATGTGGTGCGCCCAGACGATGAAGGAAAGGAAGGCGATGCTGGCCACCGCATAGATCATCGAGATGTAGCCGAACAGCGGCTTCCTGGCGAAGGTCGGCACGATTTGCGAGACGATGCCGAAGGCCGGCAGGATCATGATGTACACCTCGGGATGGCCGAAGAACCAGAACACGTGCTGGAACATCACCGGGTCGCCGCCGCCGGCGGCATTGAAGAAGCTGGTGCCGAAAAACTTGTCGGTCAGCAGCATGGTCACCGCGCCGGCCAGCACCGGCATCGCAGCGATCAGCAGGAAGGCGGTGATGACCCAGGTCCAGACGAACAGCGGCAGCTTGGTATAGGTCATGCCGGGGGCGCGCATGTTGAACACCGTGGTGATAACGTTGATCGCGCCCATCACCGAGGAAATGCCCATCAGGTGCACGGCGAAGATCAGGAAGGGAAAGGCCATGCCGGTCTGCAGCACCAGCGGCGGGTACATGGTCCAGCCCCCGGACGGCGCGCCGCCGGGCATGAACAGCGTCGACAGCAGCAGCGTGAAGGCGAAAGGCAGCAGCCAGAAGCTCCAGTTGTTGAGCCGCGGCAGGGCCATGTCGGGCGCACCGATCATCATCGGGATCATCCAGTTGGCCAGGCCGACGAAGGCCGGCATGACCGCGCCGAAGATCATCACCAGCGCATGCATGGTGGTCATCTGGTTGAAGAAATGCGGATTGACGAACTGCAGGCCGGGCTGGAACAGTTCGGCACGGACCACCATGGCGAAGGAGCCGCCGATGAACAGCATGCTCACCGAGAACAGCAGGTAAAGCGTGCCGATGTCCTTGTGGTTGGTGGTGAACAGCCAGCGCGTGATGCCGCTCGGATGCTCGTGTTCGTGGTGCTGCGGCAGGGCAATGTCGGTCATGGCGGTTTCCCTCGGTTTACTTGCGTGCGGCCTTGATCTGGGCGGGCTGTACCATGTCGCCCACGGCGTTGCCCCAGGCATTGCGTTCGTGGGTGATCACGGCGGCGATTTCCGCATCGCCGAGTTGTGCGGCAAAAGGCGGCATTGCCGTGCCGGCCTTGCCGTTCATGACGCGATCGATATGTGCGGCCACCGGCCCCTTGACGACAGTGCTGCCCTTTAGGGCCTTGAACACGCCGGGAATGCCCTCGCCCGTCGGCAGGTGGCAGGCGGCGCAGGTCTTGGTGTAAACCTCCTCGCCCTTGGCCAGCAGTTCCTCGCGGGTCCATACGCGGTCGCTGCCTTCCTTGGTCTTGGCGGCCGCGGCGCGTTGTTGCGCGACCCAGGCCAGATAGTCGGGCTCATTCATGGCGATCAGCACGATGGGCATGAAGCCGTGGCCGACGCCGCACAACTCGGTGCACTGGCCGCGATAGGTGCCGGGCTTGTCGACCCGCGCCCAGATCTCATTCACGAATCCGGGAATGGCATCCTTCTTGAATCCGAGATCGGGAATCCACCAGGAGTGGATGACGTCGCTGGCGTTCAGCAGGAATCGCACTTTCTTGCCCACCGGCACCACCACCGGCTTGTCCACGTTCAGCAGGTAGTGCTCGACCGTACTCGGGTCGATGCCGCTGCCGAACTTTGCCGCGGCTGCGCTTTTGTCGTCGAGGTTGCTGACGAAACCGATGTCCTCGTTCACATAGTCGTAGCGCCAGCGCCACTGCTGGCCGGTGATCTTGATCGTCAGGTCGGCGTTGCTGGTGTCGTCCATGGCGATCAGCGCCTGGGTGGCGGGTATCGCCAACGCCACCAGGATCAGGAAGGGCACGATGGTCCAGATGATCTCCACCCGGGTGTTGTCGTGGAAGGTCGCGGGCACGGCGCCGCGCGACTTGCGGTGGTGGTACATCGACCAGGCCATGGCGCCGAAGACGACGATGGCGATGACGACGCATAGCCATAGCGCCAGCATGTGCAGGCGATAGGCCTCGCGGCTGATCGAGGTCACGCCCTCGGTGAGATTGAGCGCGAAGTCGGCCCTCGCCATCCCGCTTGCGAGCGCCGCAGCCAGCGCCATGGCCAGCGCCATGGCCAGCGTGCGCGCCTGCCTCGAAAGCTTCGTTTCCATGTGCATCCTCCCTGTTGGCCCTGCCGACGGTTACGCCGTAAGCATCGGCCCCAGATTTCCCGCAGAGCGGATCATCCGGCGCAGCCTGTCGGCCAGATCGTGGCGCTCCTTGTCGTCAAGGAACTCACCTATTTCGATCTTTTGTTCCCTGGCGCAAAGATAGAGATGCTCGTGCGCATCCGGTGCCGAGGTCTGCAGCAGCACCTCGGCATCGCTGCATGGAATGGCGCAACGGCTCTCCGGATAGCGGTGGCCGCGCTCGATCGATACCGCGTCGCCGATCAGCGTGACCACTTCGCGGCGCTGGGTGCGGCGGTAGCCGGAGCGGAAGGCCAGTCCGATGACGACGCACAGCGTTGCCGACACCGGCAGCGCATACCAGTTGCCGAATATGCCGCTGACAATCGCTGCACCGATGATGGGAGTGCATATGATTGACAGCAGAAGCAGGCTCGCAGGCCAGGAGAGGGGCGCGTAGGGCGTGATCACAAGTGCGTCCTGCGCCGTGTCGGGAATTCGAATGGTTGCCACCATGTCGCGTCCTCCTCGATATCGCCCGGCTTGCCCTCGCCCGTTCCCGGTTGCGATGCAGCCGCAATATTGTTATGTCGGCGATCTCCCTGTGCTTAGTATAGACATGGATGGATGGAAGGAAAACAAAAATTTCATTTGTCATTCCTTATCATCATTGTGGTCTTGTGCTGTTTATGAAACGCGGCACACTATTGCCGGAACTTTCACGGCATTCACCGGATGCCGCGAATCCAGGTGGCAGAACCTTTCCGTGGATTGGGCGCGGTCCGCGCGGCGAATTGACCGGATTGTTGGAGTGGTCAATTGGAGTGCGATCACGGTCGGTCGGTTCGGGCCGTTCAGGCGCTGCCCGCGTCGTCGTGTCGAGCCGGGCGGCTGCTTCGCGATCGGTCTGGGTATGTCATCGGATTGTTGTGGCGAGGCGTGCCGAGTTCAAGCGCAGCGTGCTGGACGGCGTAACGTCGCATCGCCGGCCCTGTCTTGTTGCAGCATAATGGTTGCATCTCGCAGGCATTTCGGAGCAGAACCGGTGCCGCTAATTCACAAGGTCGACGTCGCGCGCGGAATTCAATGGGTGGATATCCCGGAGGCCGACTTGCGCGTGCTCTGCGGGTGTCCGGCGGATGCGGTCAAGCATCTGACGAAGCGCGGACTTATCCTGCCTCGCGAGGTCGATGGCGTTGCGTGCGAGAGCGGGCCGAATGCGATCCTGCTTTCCGACCATTCCCTGCAGAACGGCGAGTTTGCGAACCTGGCCGAGTTTCCGGTCCTGCAGATGCTCTACAAGCAGGGGCTGATCGTTCCCGACCATCCGAACAACACCGGACGCAAACCGCTGCTGATCGGCTCGGCCGAACAGGTGGAATCGCAGATGCGCTACATCTACCGGGGAAACTACGGGCTGGTGTCGCGCGAAGAAATCGTCCAGGCGGGAATTTCCGCCGATCAGGCGGCGGCCATGATGCGCCTGAAGCTCCGTTTCGCTTTCGGCCGCATTCGGCCCAGCGGAGACTTCCTCGATACTTGCGTGATCGGCGAAGGCGGTGTGGAACTGGGGAATGGAGTCAGCCTGCTGCGGCTGAGACCCAATGTATTCAGCTTCGGCTTCGGCGGCGAGACGGTCACGGTCGATCTCAACCTGCGGCCGGGCGAAAGCTACCCATGCGCCTACCCGCTGGGCTATCACCGCTTCCGCCCCGAGTATTTTTCCGTCATCCACTCGGGAGAAGGGGATGGCTGGGACGTCAATCGACCCTGCATGTCGAGCATCATCACCCATCAGGGGCGCATCTACATGATCGACGCCGGTCCGCAACTGGCAAACACAATGGCGGCACTGGGCATCGGTATCGACCAGGTGGACGGCATTTTTCACACTCACGCGCACGATGACCATTTCGCCGGAATGACCGCGCTGATGCGCTCCGGCCGCCGTATCCGCTATTTTGCGACACCGCTGGTGCGGACCTCGACCGCAAAGAAGCTGGCGGCGCTGCTGGGCATGGAGGAAGAACGCTTCGTCGATTACTTCGAGGTTCGCGATCTCGCCTTCGACCACTGGAACAATGTCGAGGGCCTGGAGGTCATGCCGATCTTTTCGCCGCACCCGGTGGAAACCAACATATATGTGTTTCGTAGCCTTTGGGGGGATGGCTATCGCAGCTATGCCCATTTCGCCGACATCGTTTCGCTCGATGTCTTGCAGGGCATGGTCACCGATCAGTCGGACGCGCCGGGACTGGATCGCGAGGCCTTCGAGCGTATCCGTGCGGCCTATCTTGTCACGGTCGACCTGAAGAAGATCGATATCGGCGGCGGCATGATTCACGGTGACGCCCGGGATTTCCGCGGCGACGCATCGACCCGCGTCCTGCTCGCCCATCGGGCCGGCGACTTGACGCCGGAAGAGAAAGAGATCGGTTCGAGCGCTGCTTTCGGCAGTGTCGACGTGCTGGTGGCGGGACAAGCCGATGAACTCCGCCATCTTGCGTTCAGCTACCTGGAAGCGCACTTGCCAGGGGTGGCGCGGCACAGTCTGCGCATGCTGATCAATCACCCCATGGCCGAGATCAATCCTGGCACCATCATTCTCAAGGAGGGAGCGACGCCGCACGAGGTGCTGCTGCTGGTCAGCGGCAGGGTGGAGAAGTTGCGCACCCGCGACATGCTCTACGGCAACCTGTCGATCGGCTCGCTGATCGGCGAAGGCGCCATGCTCGACAAGCGGGCGTCCCGGCACACTTACCGCGCGTCTTCCTTTGTCCGGGTACTGCCGCTGCCGGCGGGACTCTATGCTACCGTGGTGAATCACAACGGCTTGCTGGAGCGTGTACGGCGCGCCGCCGATCTGAACGACTTCCTCGATGCCACCAACCTGTTTGGCGAAGGACTCCAGGTCGACGTGCTGGGACGGATCGTCGACGCCGCGTCGGAGCGGCGCTTCGAGCCCGGCGATATCGTGGCCGGGCGCGATCTGTCGGTGCTCAACATCATTCGCTCCGGGCGTGTCGAGCGCCTGGTCGGCCGCAAGGTGGTGGATCTGCTCCAGCAGGGGGATTTCTTCGGCGAGGAAGCCGCCGTGTTCAAGACGCCGTGCCTGTTCCGCCTCAACGTCCTGGAGCCGACGGCCGTGGTGCAGATCCCCGGCGAACTTCTGCAGGACGTGCCGATCCTGCGCTGGAAGCTCTTCGAGAACTGCCAGCAGCGGGCGGCGCGCTTCGACTACGGTCGCGATCCCGCGGCCGGAGTCGTCTGGAATGCCACCCTTTCCATCCGGGTAGCCCACATGGATCTCCAGCACAAACGCCTGATCGAGATCGCCAACGTGATCGCCGAACATCTGCACCCGGACGCCGACCGCTGCGCGCTGACCAATGCCTTCGACGCGCTGATCGATTACATGCACTATCACTGCAGCGCAGAGGAGAAGCTGATGACCCTGTATGCCTATCCGGGCGCACGGGATCACTGTCTGCGGCACAGCGAACTGGTGCGCCAGGTGACCGACTACGCGGCCGCGGTGCTGGCCGGCGAGATACCCGAAATGAAGGCTTTTCTGCGTTTCTTCGAATCCTGGCTGCTACGTCACATTCTCGATGAGGATCGGGAATACGGCGAATTCCTCAATGCCCGGGGAGTGTATTGAACCTGAAAAGCTCAGTTGAACCACAGAGGCACAGAGAGCGCAGAGGAAAAACAGGGTATCCGTATTTCGTGATTGAAACGGGGCTATAGCTGCGCGTTTTCAATCATGCGGACCAATGTTGAAATATCAGGTCCGTAGTTGAGTTCCTGAGCTTGCGGCTCCTGTTGAGGCGTCATCATCCGGGCCATTGCAAACTCCCGCATAGCTGGTTCTTGTCGGCGCTCGAACTTCGGCCGAATAATTTGCTTCTTGAAGGCGCCTTCCGCAAACAGAATCTTGGCTCGCAGGGCTTCAAAGCTGTAGCCCCGGCCAAGGCGGTTCATGACTCGTATCAGGCTGTTCAGGCTCTCCGTGTAGGCGTTCGTCACCGGATGGTCGAAGTAGGCCAGGATGTATGGCTGCCAGTTACGCCATGCCTTGATTAGGTCAGAAAAGGTATCACGAACTTCGTGCGTCACCGCGCGGTCCCAAGCCGCAAACCGGGCCAGTGCGTCTTCCTTGCTCCTGGCGTCGTAAATCTTGAAGAAGTCTTCCTTGAGCCGGTAGGCCAGCCCAAGCTCAGGGTAGTTATTGACCCATCCAGACAGGAGCAATACTTCCCGGTCGTTTAGGTCGTGCTCCCGCTTGAGCATCACAAACCTGTCGTGCATGAGCCCACGGCGCTGCTTGGGCGTCAGTGACTCACGGTAGCTCTTCCTGACCCGTTCCATAGCGTCGTTGGCCATCTTGACGACGTGGAACTTGTCGATGACCACCTTTGCCTGCGGCATGACGGCTTCGACAGCATCCTTGTAGGGATGCCACATATCCATGGCGACGTACTGCACCTGATGCCGACCTTCCAGGTTGGACAGGTAGCGAATCATCGTCTCCTTGTTGCGGTTCGGCAGCAGTTCAACGATGGTGTTGTTCTGGATATTGGCGATGACCCCGCGGGGCTTAATCAGGTGGATTTCGTCAATCCCCATCCACTTCGGCGTCTCGAAGCGAAACTTCTCACTCAGGGCAGCCACGTAGTCCTTGAAGACAAGCCGGACGGTGCCCTCTACGACGCCGACCTCTTCCGCGATACTGGCGAAGGTGCGCTTGATAGCTTGCTTGCCTACCCACTCCACCAAGCGGTTCGTCATGGAGCGCTTCTCATTGATGGCTGGCAGGGTTTCGTAGAACGTCTTGCTGCAGGATTTGCAGCGATACCGGCGCGTGTCGATGTAGATGCCGACCCGCTTACCATGCATGGGCAGGTCTTTGACCATCTGTTCGCGGCGCCCGAAGCCATCAAATTTGCCATGGTGGCAATGTGGACAGGCGACCGGCTCCTGTGAAGCCACCGCGTCAATGTGATAGTCGTGCTCGTTCTCTTGGAAGGCCGTCACCGTGTAGGCCGGCAGGTTCAATACATTGGTTGGCATGGCTACTTCAGTTCGGAGAGCTTCTTCGCCGTGCCGTTGCGCATGTCGATGATATGGTTGGGTTCGGACACCAACCAGACATAGGAGCCCCAAGCGATTTCCACAATCGCCTTCTTGAACTGCGATGTTGAGCGGTCCATGAACGTGGTCAGGAACGCCAGATGTTCCTCTTCAAAGCCGGCGTCCCTGGCAACGACGGTCAGCGCATCCTTGCGCTGACGGTTGATGGGGCCATCGGTGGCCACTACTTCAGCGAACACAACCAGCAAGTCGCTACCGCCGGCATCGTCGCCAAGGTCAACCAGGATGATGTCCGGCAGGGCTTTGGATGGGTCGATCACGATGCCAAGCGTCGCGGCGAGCCGTTCGTCGCGGGCAACAACCTTGTTACCGGATTCGGACAGCCAGAGTACATGGGGCTTCTTCAGGAATCGCGTGGCGAACTGCTCGATGACTGCTTTGGCGATGACACTGGATGGCCCCGCTGATAGTGCGCGTGTCTCGCCATTCGGAAATTGAACCTGGACCGCGCCGCCTGCCGAGAGTGCTCCACCTGCTATCAGCGCTTGCCGGGCCAGTGCCGTCTTCGTCAGGTGATTGGCTCGCCAAGCCGCTGCCAGAACATTGAAATCGTCAGTGCTTAGGCTTGCGGCGAATAGCGCGGCGAACCCTTCTTCAAGGGCATAGCGCCCCTTGGATGACGTAGTAGGAATGCCTTGGCGCTCAATGATGGCGCGTACTGGCAGAAATCCATCGCCAATGGTTTCGTCCCGAATAGGCTCTCGGGTTGTGTCCGCAAACCACGGAACGCCGACTGGCGGCACAAAGCCGTTCTTTCCAGAGGCGACGTACCACTTCTCCCGTTCCGCATCGCCCATGATGGCCGACTGAGCTTCCGTCATCCGGCAGACCTGGTTGGGACGAATCCACCTGTCCAGCCCTTCGATGGCGTTGGCGTATAAGCAGACGAAGACAGTCTTTGCTGCCATCTCCCGCGTTATGTATGTGCGCTGTTCAGTGCCCTCCGGAAAGACGACCTGCAGGCGGACTTGAATCTGCTCAACGGAGAGGATGGTCATTCGCCGGCCCCTGTGTAGAAGGTTGCAATCTTGGCTTCGATGGCAGCCTTGGTGGCGCCTTTGAGCAGCAGGCGCTCAATAGCTTTGGCTTGCTGGATTGTCGGTAGCGGCAGAGCTTCAAGCTCGTAGGCGGATACTGCAACGCTTCCACTGATGCAGCGAAACGCCCGGTCGGCCGCTTTCGAGTTGAGAATGGCAGATATGGTGTCCGGAGACACTTCTCCGCGCCCCTCTGCATAGATAATGTTTAGGTGGTTCTCGACAACGACACCACCGCTCGCGTCAATGAACTCCTGTGGGATGACGGCGCTCAGTAGTCTGTGGTCCTGCTCCTTAGCGGTTGTGCGTTGGAGCAGGACGCAGGACTCGCCCGTAACCAGATGCGGCTGCGTGTGCAACTCGATGTAGGGCGCATGGTTACGGCGCTCGGCACTAAAGCTGAATCCTGATGGAGTAACCGACTCCGCCCAAATAATGGGTAGTTCGCCGTTCACCTTCACTTGTCGGAGTTGCGGCTTGTGTCGGTTCCATACAAGCTGCCCGGTGGAGACTTGATAACCGAAATGAGCCAAGCGAGCGGGCATCTTCGAGAGCACCTGGACGTAGGTTGAGTCCTTGACTGCTCGCGGAATAATCCACGGACCGCCATCCGTCGGTACGCGAATCTTGCCGATGGGCTCGATGGCGGCCTGTTCAATACCCTTGGGAACAATCAAGGAAACGGCCGCAGCCTTCTTCGACTTGGCTACCTGATAGGTCACCAGAATGGTTTCCTGCAGCACGTCATCGAAGACCCCATCCCGGTCGGCGATGAAGTCAAATGCGGCCGGGGTTGCGTCGTCCGTCAGGATTTTGCGGAGAGCCTTGAAATACTGCCCGCCAAGGAACGACGTCGGCGTGAGATAAGCAATGACTCCGTGCTGCTCCACCAGGCGTAACGCCAGGTCCGTGAATAGGCCATACAGGTTGGCGTGGCCGTACAGGGACCGAGCATACTTGGTCCGCATAGCGTCGGTCAGCTTCACGCGGCCATACGGAGGGTTTCCGATGACCAGGCCGAACTTGCCCATCTGGTCATGCTGCAGGGCGTCACCGACCGTAATCACTTGCGGAAACCGCGCGCCTGCCTTCACGCACAAGGGGAGCAGGGACGCTTCAAGCAGCACCTGAGTAATCCAAGCCGCAAACGGGTCAAGCTCAATTCCCCTGAGTCTGGCAGAAATGTCTTGGAGCGCATCGCTGGCAGAGGACTTCGGAGATTGCTTCCACATCCGTAGGGCTACCGGAGCCAGAAAGGCCCCGCCACCGCAGGCGGGGTCGATTGCCGTGCAAGTTGCGAAGTCAGTGCCAGCCTGTTCGGACAGGTCGAGCAGGCGATTGACCATGGGCGGCGGCGTGTAATACGCGCCCATGTCCGACCGCATGGTGTCCGGCAACATCACCGTGTAAACGGAGCCAATCAGGTAGCCTGAGTCTTCAACGGGGAATGATGCGACCAGGGCTCCGATGCTGCGGGCCAGACTGTGCTCGCTGTCGGTCAGCGATGGAAGCGACAGTCCATGGGGTCGAATATCCCACTTCGCGCCCTGACTGCGGCAATGCGTCGTCCAGTAGGCGGCCAGAATGGCTGTGCAGAACGCCCGAGCATTGGATAGGCGTGAGACATCCTTCTTGATGCTCTCGGCGTACTTACGGGCCTTGGCCTTCAGCACACGGTACTGCTGCAGGGGTTCCTGCGGCTCAAGGTCAATAGCGGCTACAGCGCTGGCTTTCGGCATCAACGTCCCCTTTGTGCGTCAATCATACAATACGTTTTCAGAGTATAGCGACATTCAGGGAAAGTCAATCACGAAATGCGGTTTTGCTACAACGTGACATGCTGCCGCAAGAGCGCCAAATCAATCACGAATTACGGATACCCGAAAAACAGGGCGCTGCGCCGTAATGCCGGATCACTCAACGGGTGAGCGGCGACCGACCCGCAAGGCGTTGATTCATCGTCTTTCTCTATGCCTCTGTGTCTCTGTGGTGAGGTTTTTTGGTTGAATGCTCTCGCCATCCGCCGATTGATGGGCGCAGGTCAGGATGCAGCGGCACGCGGTTTCCGCTCGTACTCGTCGTCGCGCAGCGTCATCAGCGAGGTATTGCCGCCAGCCGCCGTGGTATTCACGCTGACCACGCGCTCGGTGACCATGCGGTACAGCGGATACAAGGCGCTTTCGCGGCCGGGTCGGAACAGCGGAATCAGTGCTCCGGGCGCGTCGGCCAGGCGTTGACGCAAGCGCACGGCAAGGCAGTCGTCGCCGGCACAGAGGACGCCCGCCAGCCCCGCATGGTCCTCCTGCGCCTGCAGTTCCACGTCGGCGGCAAGATTCTCAGGCAGTTCGCGCAATACCATTCGACTGAGTTCGCCTGCGGGCAGTACGACCTGTCCCTCGACTGCAAGGACGGCGGCAAGCTGATGGAGCAGGGCGCCTTCGTCAGGCGCCAGGCACAGCAGGCGACCGCGCGGTGCAAAGCTCATGGTGTTGCGCTCGCCGGTCGGTCCCGGCAGGTCGAGCCGGATCGGGCGCAGCGTCAGCGCGGCGTAGTCGGCGCAGCGCCGCTCAAGCTCGCGTCGGCCGGAGGCGATCGCCCACGCGGACAGGCGCTGCAGTGCCGGGGGGCTGTGGGCGGCGGCCGCTTGCGCCCGGCGCCCATCCAGTGCGGCGGGCGACACCTGTTCGCTCTCCGCCAGACGGTGCAGGTACAACGGCCCTCCCGCCTTGGGGCCGGTGCCGGACAGCCCTTCGCCGCCGAAAGGCTGGACACCGACCACGGCGCCGATCATGTTGCGATTGACGTAGATGTTGCCGACGCGGGCGTTGGCCGTGACCGTCTGCACGGTTTCGTCGATGCGGCTGTGCAGGCCCAGCGTCAGGCCGTAGCCGGCGGCGTTGATGTTGGCCACCAGCCGATCCAGCCGGTCGCCGGCAAAACGCAGCACATGTACCACCGGACCGAATACCTCGCCTTGCAGATCGGCCAGCGCATCGATTTCGATCAGGGTCGGCGGCACGAAGCAGCCGTCGATGCATTGCGGCGGCAGGGGCAGCTGGAAGACCGCATGACCCTTGGCCCGCATGCGTTCGATATGGGCGAAGAGTTGTTCCCGGGCGTGTTCGTCGATCACCGGGCCGATGTCGGTATCCAGGCGCGCCGGGTCGGCGACGGACAACTCGCGCATGGCGGCCTGCAGCATGCTCAACACCTTGTCGGCAATCTCGTCCTGCAGGCACAGCACGCGCAGCGCCGAACAGCGTTGCCCGGCGCTGTCGAAGCCGGACGTCAGCACGTCGTACACCACCTGCTCCGGCAGCGCGGACGAATCGACAATCATCGCGTTCTGGCCTCCGGTCTCGGCAATCAGGCGCACCGCTTCGCGGCCGGCGATGCTTTGGTTGATCAGCCGCGCCACCTCGGTCGAGCCGGTGAACAGCACGCCGCGTACGCGCCGGTCGCCGGTCAGGGCGGCGCCGATGGTTTCACCGCGGCCCGGCAGGCATTGCAGGGCTGCGCGCGGAATGCCGGCCTGCCGCAGCAAGTCGACG
>Ga0156014_1142_pt1 | contig 21221 bp, 28 predicted proteins | sample RifCSPlowO2_02_FD_107668 | JGI IMG/M metagenome (GOLD analysis project Ga0156014, IMG submission 107668) | Rhodocyclales bacterium RIFCSPLOWO2_02_FULL_63_24 | reverse complement strand
GAAAATATTGACCAGCGAGGCAAAGAATACTCCAGATGCATCGGCGGTGCATTGATCTGCGTCAGAGGGCATGCGCTGGCGCATCGAGCGGGACTATCAGGACCTGAAACAGGAACTGGGGTTGGGTCACTATGAAGGGCGCGGTTGGCGATGAGCTTCATCATCACGCGGCATTGAGTATTGCCGCCTACGGATCCCTCGTCACCGAACGTATTACCGCCAGCAAACCCGCCGGCGCCAAAAAACTTCGCCGTCCGCCAAGTTCCTGTGCTTCCCGCGAATTACCTCCCTCGCGGCAGCCCTGCGCGCACAGTGGCGTAAGACAACGCCTGTGACACAGTAAGACTAACCGAGTTTCTTCGCCAGATCTTCGGCACGCGGGTGGTAGTAGCGGGCGAGCATTTTCGTGCCCTTGTGGCCGATGACCTTCATCAGTTCGTGAATCTGCAGCTTTTCCGCCAGTCGCGTCGTTGCCTCGTGCCGCAAATCATGAAAATGACGATCGACCAGAAGCGGGTCGTCGGCCAATGCAGCGGTGATCTTTAGAGTTTCCGTTCGCGGCGGGGTGGGTTTGGCAGGTTTGCGGCCGCCCAGGACAAGCACTTTTCTCGTTTCTGCTTTTGCCTCTTTCTCGGAAAGGCCGCGGGCCATGAGGCGGGCAAGCAGTGTCTCTTGCTCGTACGTCAGACGGGCGCGTCTCACGGCGCGCTGCCAGGATTGTTTGAACGCTTCTGCCGTTACCGGGAAGACTGGTCCGCGCAATGTTTTAGGCAGAGCATCAAGCACCTTTACCGCCCTCGACGACAGTGGGACGTCGCGGAAGGTGTCCTTGTTTTTCAGCTCCCGCCCATCGGCACCGCGCAATCGAGCGATACGCTTTTTCAGATCGACGTCCTTCCAGGTCATCGACAGGAGTTCGCTCTGACGTGCGGCGGTTTCGATGGCCAGAATGACGATTGGCTTGACCCACGGGTTTTCTCCCTGATCGATGGCAGCCAGCAGCCGGACCTCCTCATCGGCAACAAGTCTTCGTGTCCTTGCATTGCTGACCGCTGGCTTGCGAACCAGGCTGGTCGGGACGCTTGCCAGCGGGATACCCCAATCGAGCACGGCTGTCTTGAATATCCGCGACATCATGTTGATATCGTGGACTACCGATTGTGCGGAAAGGCCAAGTGCCAGGCGTTTGTCGCGGAAAGTGGAAATCATCGATGGAGTGATGGTCGCCAGGGAGTACTGCCCAAACTCTTCGGTCAAGGATTTGAGTCGGTACTTGTCCCGGTCGCCGCTGCGCTTGCTCGGTAGCACTTCCTTGACGTAGCGGCTGGCTGCATCTGTGAACGTGGTGGATTCAGCCAGGGATCGATCAACGAACACGGACCGGTCCATCTTGTTTTCCACGTCGCGCGCCCAAGCTTCGGCATCGATCTTCTTCGCGAATGTCTTGCTTTGGAGCGGTTGTCCCTTGCGGCGGATAACCGCTTGCCACCACCCTGATGTGCGCTGTTTGAGCGTCGCCATTTTTGTATCTCACTGTTCCCGTTTTGTTCCCGAAACCACTTTTGTTTACTCTATAGTCCGTGGAAAGCACGGTCAATAGGGGCACACAGGAAGTCGAGAAATTGTGCCTGTCACGCCGGGGGTCGCGGGTTCGAGTCCCGTCCACTCCGCCAAGCTTTCATCGAAAACCCGCAAGCCTTCAAGGCCTTGCGGGTTTTTCGTTTATATCCGTCCGTTTTGCATCGGCGCAGCTTGCCCGCGAAGCGGAATCCCAGGCACGCAGAGCGAGCCAGCGCCGACTCTTGTCCTGAACCGTTTGGGTGCGTAGTACCCGCCGCCTGCACTGTCGGCTATGAAGCTACTCGCGACTTCAACGGCTAATAAGCGCCTTAGCATCGCGCCGAACCGATCGAGAGGTCGGTCCTACCAAGACGGCAAAGACCTACTCCCGCGAGTCTGATCGCCGACGAATAAGTACGACTTGACCGCCCGCTGTCGCCGCAGCAGCAAGGCCATGAACTCGTCCACGAGTTCGCGATTTTCTGGCGTCAATGCGGAATACTTGCTCACTGCAATGGTGGTGCCAATTAACGGATGTTTTTTTCCGCTGGCGGAGTTGCGCGCCTTCGCGGCTGTCCGGGTGGCAGCTTCGGTACGCAGATGCAACTCCGATACCGTAACGCCCAAGGCGGAGGCGATCCCCTCCAGGGTTTCCGTCGAGTAACCCTGCTTTCCGCGTTCGATGCGCGACAGATTGCTGGCATTGGTGCCGGCGGCGAAAGCGATTTCCTCCAGCGTCGCCTTGTGCGCTTCCCTGATCTCGCGGATGACTTGCCCGATCTGCATGGTCTCAATGTTGGTGCTCATTGACGTATCGCGCAAAGCGCTACACGTCAATCAGAATGACGCATCACGTCAAGCGTTCGTCATTTTGCGGCGCAAGTACCACGCTGCCTTGTGCCTTTCGGACTGCACCGACTTTTCAGGGAATAGCACTATGACCACCCCCGTTTCTGACCTACTCAAGGACAGTGCCTACAAGCTCAGTCAGTTCAAACCTGCTCAAATCGCTGCACTGGAATCCGCCATCACGTTCAAGGAGTCAGGAAAGAAAACCGCGCCCTACACCACCTGCCTGGTGCGTGGCAACCAGCGGCGATTTTCATTACATCGAAATTGGTGACATAAGTGCCGACGGCACCGCGCGAGCGGAGCGTCTGCCACAGCGCGAAGCGCCGAGCCGGGCCACGCAGTTCGTTCGCGCAGGCGATGTCGTCACTTCAACAGTGCGCCCGGTCCGTCGTTTGTCGGCGGTCATCGATGCCGAGCAGGACGGCTATGTGTGCTCGTCCGGTTTCGTTGTCCTGCAACCACGCGCGATTCGCTCGGACGTGCTGCTAACGTATTTGCGCTTGCCGCCCGTCTGCGCCTTGATGGACCTGCACACGAGCGCCAGCATGTACCCAACTATTTCCGAGGCCGATCTGCTCGCGCTGCCGATTCCGAGAATTTCTGCCGCCACCCAGCAGGCGATAGAAAAGTCGACGCTGGCAGCACGGCAGGCCAAGCAGCGCGCTACCCAACTCCTTGACGCCGCCAAGCGCGCCGTCGAGATTGCAATCGAGCAAGATGAGAAATCCGCGCTGGCTTACTTGGAGGCGCAAGCATGAGCGGCGACTACTACAGAGTCTTTCTCTGGCAGATACAACCCGGCATCGTAGCCGTCCGCTTTACCGCAGGTAAGCGGCGGCGGGCTACAAAGTGCAGGACGACGAGCGCCGCCCCGGCGTAGCCGCTGGAGCCGTGGGCGGTTTTTTGCTGACGGCGCAGGCGGCGGGCAGTACGCGACCAAGCCAGCCAAGCGCAAAAGTCGGTGCTGGCGACGACCGAAGGAAGTGCAGAGCAAGGTGATTATCGAAGGCACAAAGCCGTGGCGCAGCTTTATCGCGCGACGGCGTGGTTCAGTATGTGATGCGGTAGCGACGGTGCGGGCAGAAGGCTTGCGGCGCAGATTGAAAATGACAACGGCCACTCGATGGTGGCCGCTGGGCTGCTCGGTCGATGTTCCGACTCGTCAGGTTATGCCGCTGCGCCCGCGATGCGAGCTGTACGCCGCACGGTGCGGGCGGGCTTGTCCTTCGCCAGATGGTCGATCACTACAGGCGGGCGGTTCGGGAACTGCGCCACTAGTTCAAGCTTGCCTCCCATACCCTCGACGTAACGCCGTAGCGTGGAGAGCAGCATGTCGCTGCGTTGTTCCAGACGTGAAATCGTGTCCTGCCCGACACCCAGGACTGCGGCCAGATCTTCTTGCGTCTTCTCGACGGCTTGTCGCAAGTCCTTCAGTGAGGCGAGTTCCTGCGCGCGCCGTTCTATTTTTGCGCGGCGCCCGGCGGGGAGGGCCGCCATCACGTCATCAAGTTTTTTTGCCATGCTTGCGCTCCTTTGCTTTTGTTGCTGCCAGTTCCGCCAGATGCTCATCAAATCGCTTGTCGGCCACGGCGATTAGCCGCTTGTAAAATCTTCGCTGGTCGGCACCGCCCTTGTCGCCACCCACCAGCAGAATCGCCTGTCGCTTCGGGTCGAAGGCGAAGGCAATGCGCCAGACACCCCCGCCCCCATCGAAGCGCAGTTCTTTCATGTTGGCGTGCTTCGAGCCTTTCAGGCCATCCACCGTTGGCCGCCCGAGATTCGGGCCGAATTCGCCGAGCAGCTTCGCATGGGCCAAGAGTTCATCCTGCAAGGCTTCATCAAGCTCCTGAAACTCGGCATCGAAGGCATCGTGGAATAGGACTGTCCAACTCATAAATGGATTATGGACTTAAAGCAATATGGATTCAAGTCCATGTCGTGGGTGTGTTGGAAAGATTCGGGATGTTCAACCGGCTCATGCCGCCGAAGCCTTGAGTGCATCGGGCTGGGCGCTGGGCGGCTTTCCGTTGGACAACGTCCACTCCGCCACAAATAGCAATGAAAAACCGCCTTGACTGGCGGTTTTTCATTTTGAGCGAGCGGATTGCGCGATCTGCGTTTCGGGCCTGAGCATCGAGCCTTCCTCGTAGTGCTGACGGCGATTGACGGCGACCCACGGGGTCGGGATACTTCAGACGCCCCGTCGGCTGTCCCAGCCGCCATGCGCTGTTCCGTTCCTCGCCTGATTCTGTCGCTTCTCACCGCCCTTCTGCTGTCGGGCTGTAGCGCCGTGCGTTTCGGCTATGGCAATGCGGACAGTCTTGCGCGCTGGTGGATCGATAGCTACATCGACCTGTCGGCGGAGCAGGACGCGCTGGTCCGCGAGCGCCTGGTCCGCTTCCATGCCTGGCATCGCAAGACCCAGTTGCCGGATTACGTGGCGATGCTGCACCAGGGTCAGAAGTTCGTCTCCGGCCAGCCCACGGCCACCGATGCGCAGGCTCTGCTCGACGACATGCTCAAGAGCGGGCGGACGCTGGCCGAGCGGGCGACGCCGGATGTTGCCGATTTCCTGGCGACGATGACGGCGGAACAGATCGAGCGGATGGCGGCGCGCTTCGCCGAGAAGAATGCCGAGTACGCCAAGGAAGCGCAACTTGCGGAGGGCGAAAGCGGACAACGCAAGGCCCGTTACAAACGCTTGCTGGAACGCGTCGAATACTGGTTCGGCGACTTCAATTGCGAGCAGAAAGCGGCCCTGCGGCAACTGATCGACGGCCAAACGGCCGGCAGCCAGTTCTGGTACGAGGAACGTTTGCGGCGCCAGCGGGAATGGCTGACCCTGGTACGTCAGGTGGAGCGCGAGCGGCCGTCGCGTGCGCGGACGATCCAGCGGCTGCGCGACTACGTGGCGCGTTTCGACCTGCCCGAGGATGCCGCGCGGCTGGCGCAGGCGCTGGCCTTGCGGCGTGCCTCGGCGGAACTCGCGGTGCTCATTCACGGCATGACCTCAAGCGCGCAGCGGTCCCATGCCCTGCACAAGCTGGGCGACCTGATACACGATTTCAGCGACTTGTCGCGGGACCAGCCGGTTGCGGTCTTGCCCCCGCCAGGCGCCGGCTCCAGGGTGCCAATTCAGGCGCGGATCGGATAAGCGTACGGCCCAGGGTATTGGCCGCCGCAGATCCCCACAGGACCATTTTGTTGAAAACCGCCTGTTGAGCCCGGCACCGTCGGCCCTTGCCGGGTCGGGTGCCGGTCGCCAGCGGAATGCTGTTCAGCGTGTGCCGCTTGGCCGCGAATAGCTGGCAATCAGGGCAGCAAGCTCGAAATCGCTGAAAGGATTGCGCAAACCGGTCGTTCGATCGCCCCGTACGCCAAGCAACAAACGAGCGGCGAATTCCTCGCGCGGCATGCTGGCCAGTTGCGCAGAGAGATTTTTTGCCGGCAACAGGCTGTCGCCGGATGCGGCGTCATGACAGCCGGCGCACGTTGTTGTGTGTATCGATGCGCCGAGAGCCCGCATTTCCGCGGTGGGCGCGGCAACCAGCAGCAGGCGCGGATCAAAGGGGTGGCGACGTTTCAGCGTCGCCAGCACGGCAGCAAGCGCGCGCCAGTCACGGCGCTTGATCGACGCGCGCATCGCAACCACGGAACTTGGGTCGCTCTTGGCTCGGCGCAGCGACAGCGGCAGGGAGGACAGCGCCCCGTTGAGGCGCTTGACCAGTCCCTCGCGTTCCAGCGGTCCGCCTTCGCCAGCCATCAGCCGGCGCGTGTCGCCGGCCATGACGGCGATTTCGGCGGCGAGGCGCCGCTCATGTTCTCCCGCGGCCTGGGCGGCGACGCAACAACACGCCGCCGCCAGTCCGGCCAAGAGGGAGCGGTAACGCACCGGGCCTATTTCAGGCTGACCTTCTGTTCCACCGGACCGGCCTTGATCAGGGTCCACTCGACCATGGAACCGTCATAGAGCTTGACCTTCTTGTTGCCGACCAGCTCGCTGGAAACGAACCAGCCGATCGACGCCAGGTGGCCGGTGTTGCAGAAGGTGATCTGGTCGCCGCTGGTAGGCACGCTGGCCACCTTGAACAGCTTTTCCAGCTCGGACTTGGGACGGAACGTGCCGCCGCCGTTTTCGGTGGTCCAGCCGGTGGGCAGGTTCTTGGCGCCGGGCAGGGTGCCGTTTTCGGTAGCCTTCGGGTTGCGGTTGATGCCGACATACTGATCCTCGGGACGGCTATCCACCAGCAGCACTCCCTTGGCCTTCGAGGCTTTCACGTCCTCGACGCCGGCCACCATTTCCATGCGCGGATGCGGCGTGAAGGTCTTTGCCGCCACCTTGGCCGCGCCGGCCTCGACCGGGCGGGTCTTGTCCTTGGTCCAGGCTGCCATGCCGCCGTTGAGGATCGACACGTTGTCGTGGCCGAGTACCTTGAAGGTCCAGTAGATGCGCGTGGCCCAGCCCATGTCGGCGTAGGAGCCGCCGGGTGCGACCAATACCACATGGGTATTGTTGTCGACCCCCAGGCTGCCGATGTGCGCAGCCAGCTTATCGAACTTGGCCGGGAGCATGTCGGGCACCTTGTCGGCGCGGTCCTCGCGCCAGCCGGACTTGCCGAAATCGGTGCTCGCTGCGCCGGGGATGTGGCCGCGCAGGTAATCGGACGTACCCTGTATGTCCACTACGACAACGCCGGGCTTGCCGAGATTGGCCTTGACCCAGGCCGCGTCGACCAGCGGATCGGCGGCGAAGGCCGATCCGATGAAACCAAACAGCAAGGTCAGGGCCAGCCGGAACGACAGGCCGACATTCGTCAAAATGTTTTTAGTTACGGCCGCTACGCTTAACGCCAGTGAATCCGGCGTTAGCCTGCACTGAAATTTCGTTTTCATGAGTCTCTCCTCCATCAGGTTTTATGGGTTCTGCCGGGTGTTGCGTGCTTCACGTGCTGACAACCAGGTCGGCGGCCAGGAGGGCGGCAATGACGCCGTCCCAGTCGCTTTGCTGCAGGTCCAGACGCCGGATATCGACGACGTCGACGCGATGCGCCGGTGCCATCTGCCGCAACGCGGCGATCACGGTCTGGGCGTCGGGAAACAGACCGGTATTCAGTTGCACGATGTTCATCTGCGGCTCACACGGAAAGCACGATGTCGGCCTGCGTCATCGCCCGGGCCAGCGCCGCGGCGTCGAGCATGGGCAGTTCGCCGGCCATCTCGGCGACGGTGGTTTGCGGCGTGATGCCGCTCAGTTCAAGCAATTCGACATTGGCGGCGTTCTCCGGCGTGTCTGCCACCGGTTCGGTCATGAACACCAGGCCGACCTGGTGGCCGAAGATGGTAAGGCCGGCCGCCACTCGCATCGCCTCGGCGTGGTTGTGTCGCGCCAGTACCAGCAGCGTCTTCTCGCCCGTTGCGCTCACAGGCTCACCACCTTTCGCGCGTCGCCCATCAGGGCGCTGTTGGTGGTCTGGCTGCCCGCCTCGACGGGGCAGGCCAGGTCCGGACAAAAGCGGTGCCAGGATTCCTCGCAGGCGACCGCGCGCACGGCGTGTGCGAGCCCCGCCATGAGGCTGGTGTCGCGCAGACCAAGGACCCCTTCGTGCGTAAAGAACGCGCCGCTGCTGCACCCCGCGCGATGGGCGGCGAGCAGCAGCGGATACAGCAGACGCCCGCCTGCTGCGGTGCTGACATGGAACAGGATGTCCATCACTGCGCACTTCCCGCTGCCAAAGCCAGGCCGTCCGGATCTACGCGAACGGCCAAGCCGCGGCCCGCGCGCAGCTGCGTGAAGCGGGCGATCGCCTGATAGGCATCGTCGGCAACCACCACCGCACCGCTTGCGGATGATTTCGGCTTGGCTTGGCGCGCATCGATGAGTGCCGGCTTGTTGCGCAGGATGTCGGCGCCGAGCACCCACAAGCGGTCGCGCATCGGCGCCGTCCACACGGTGCTGCGCACCACGCCGCGCGCCGCGCCGGCGCCGTGGCCCTGGGTTCGCAGTGGCTCGGACAGGATGCGCACCGACTTCTGTCCGGCGAGATACAGAAGGCCGGCGACGAAATCGCGGGCGGTTTCATCCTGGCCGACGACCAGCACGGATTCGCTGCCGTCGAGACCTGCCGTTCCCAGCAGCCAGAGTATGTCGCGCGCGCTGGGCAGTTGCCGGGACGTTCCAAGAAAATCCTCGGCGGGCAGGCAGCGCGCGCCGGGCAGGCTGGCGCGACTGCAATCCGCCAGCGGCCGGCTGTCGATCACCGCCTCGCCGGCGCCGACTTTCCGCGTGTAGGCAAAGTCGCTCGCCGCCCACGCGGGCGCAGCAATCAAGGCCAGGGCGAACAGCGCCGAACGCATCGTCAGCAACCGCCGAAGCGTTTTACCGCCGCCGGCGCTGCGCCCGCCGCCACCGACGCCGGCGGGTTGTCGATGTAATAGCCCATGAGGTCGATCACGCTGACCTTGCCGAAGCCGGGCAGGTCGACTTCGGGCAGGGTTTCCGGCGGCGCCGGCTGTTTCGACGCCGCGATGGTTTCGCGCGGCAGCGCGGCGAGCGAGAAGCCGACCGCGCAGACCACAACGGTGACGACCAGGCTGACGGAACAGAAGAGGACGCCGGTGCGATTGAGCATGCCGTCCTCCTCAGAGCGAGTCGCTGAAAAATGCCAGGTACATCATGCCGAAGGCCAGACAGAACAGCAGCCCGTGGGCGACGGTTTGCAGGTCGAGCGCCATCATTTGCCTCCCTTGTAATGCCGCACCAGGGTCTCCACCGGCAGCGGCTGGCCGGTGACGGGATGAATCACCGGCGGCGTCAGATAGGGCACGCCATCCGCGGTCGCCTTCATACCCGGCGGCGGCGCGAAGCTCATCCAGAGCAAGCCGACGATGCTGGCAATCGCCGAAAGCGCGACCAGGAAACGCAGAAGCAGTCGTTGCCACATCGCATCAGTCCTTGCGGATGTAGATGTGCCAGCAGTTCGAGGCCTTGACGGTTTCCAGATGCGTGGCATCCAGCTCGTCGCACAGCGGCGGCAGCGCCTCGACCGAGGACGGGTTGTCGGCCAGCACTTCGATGATGTCGCCGACGGCGACCTCATTGACCGCCTTCTTGGTCATCAACTGCGGCCGCGGACAGGACACGCCCAGGCAGTCGACGCGGCGCGCGATGCCGATCTTGGTGCCGTCGGCGAGTACCGCTTCGCCGCCGGTGACGACTTCCTCGACCTTCTTTTTCGATCCGAACAATCCCATTGCGCTTCCTCCCGATCAGGCTTCGACGGCGGCGGCCCTGGCCGCCTTTTTCTTTTGGTGTTCCTTCTGGTGCTTCTCGTGCTCGGCATGTTGGGCGCGTTCGCGGCGCAGGATGCCGCGATAGAGCATGGCCAGGAACGCCGTCTGCGCCAGGCCGAAGACGATGGCCGGCACGCCGAACTTGTCCTGCAGCGTCTGCGCGTTGGCAAAACCCAGTTGCAGCGCCGGCAGATTGATCTGCCCGGTCATGGTCTGCGGCGCCGGAGGCCACCAGCTCGCCGACCACACCAGCGAAAACAGGAACATGCCGACGAAAGTGAAGATCAGCGCCCACAGCGCACCGATGTTGCCTTCGCCGGCCTTGACCCAGGTGGACACCGTGCAGGCGCCCGCCAGCACCATGCCGATGCCGAACAGGAAAAGGCCGGCAAAGGTGTTGAGGCCGACGTCGAACTGCAGCGGATGCCCGGCGCCGACGCTCATGAAGCCGGTGAAGCCGACCGTGAGGATCATCATCGCCACCAGCATGGCCTTGGTGTTGCGATAGGTCTTGAACATGATCGCGTCGCGCAGCGCGGCGGTGTTGCAGAAGCGCGAGCGCTGCATCAGCAGGCCGGCCACCGAGCCGAACAGAAATGCGACCAGGCATTCGACGACGGGTGTCATGCGTCTCCCTCCAGGAGTTTCTTGTAGACCAGCGAACCGACCCAGGCGCCGGCGACGATGCCGGACATGGCCAGGTAGCCGCCGAGGTTCATTTCCGGCATCAGGCCGAAGAAGGTCGAGACGTTGCAGATGTAGGCCAGGCGGATGCCGAAGCCCATCAGCAGGCCGCCGATGGTGATCAGCACCCACTCGGACAGGTGGCGCGGCACGCGCCAGTAGAACTCCTTGGACAGTACTGCGCCGACGAAGGCGCCGAACAGCATGCCGAGACTGATGTAGATTTTCCAGTAGTCGGCGTGGGGCGGGAAGACGATGTTCCAGAACGGGATGCGCTGCAACTCGTCGCCGAGCACCGCCTGCGCCATCAGCCCGGTCATCATGGTTTCGCCGCCGCCGACGGTCCAGGCGCCCATCAGCAGGAACATGAAAATATCGAGCACCGCGATGGCGGCGAGCGCAATGATCGGATCCAGCGTCTTGCGAAAAAACTCCATGCCAGCCTTCCTCCTATGAGCGTTCGACTTACGGGATTACACTTCGCGGCCGACGCCTTGTTGTGGGAAAGATTCTGCGGCGGTCCGCCGCGCCTGAGGTAGTATTTATTGCAAACATTTTGCCAGCGTGTTGCTGGAGCGGCAGGAAGCATGACATGACCATCTATCAGGAATCGGAAGGAATACTCGACCACATGTTCAACGCCTGTACCACGGCGCAGATCAGCGAGTTCATTCCCGAGAAGCGCGGTTTTCGCCTGCACGGGCACAGCACCACGGTAACGCTTGAGCGCGCCTTCTGGAACGTGATCGATGCCATGGCCCAGGACTGCGGCCTGCCCGTGCCGCGCCTGATCGAGCAGGTGCTCGACAGTTGCCTGGTCGCCAACGACAAGAATCTGTCATCCTGCCTCCGGGTCATCTGCCTTAAATACCTGAATATCTACGCCTCCGCCGAGGCGCCCGGCGAAGTGCCGACAAGAAGCGGTTGCCTGTCCACGGGCTGAAGCGGCAAGTTCGTGCCAGTGGCATGGCTAGCCTTTCCGCTTCATCGGGCATCTCTGTCTCGGTGCCGGGTTATCATTCGCCGCAGCTCTCCACAGGATTCATTTGTTGAAAATCCCTCTCGTTGAACCCGGTACGATCGGCCCCTGCCCGGTCGCCCCCGACGCCCTGCAGGGCATCACACGCCAGCAGACCAATCCCGCGCGATGGAATGGCGCCGGATGGCAGGATTTCGTCGCCGCCTTGCGCGCCGCCGACGTCGAACTGGTGGAAAGTGTCGTCGCCTGCGGCGTGTATGCCACCGATGCCGGCGGCACGGCCTACGGCATGCCGCATGGCGTGGTGATTGCGCGTGACGCCGGGCAGGTCTCGCGCCTGCTCAAGACGGCGCAAGCCTGCCGGGTGCCGGTTACGGTGCGCGGCGGCGGCTTGACCACCGAGGGCGAATCGGTGGCTTTCGGCGGCGTGCTGCTCGACATGAGCGGCATGAGCCGGGTGCTGACGATCGATGCAAACGCGCTGACGGTGCGCACCGAGGCCGGGATCTACTGGCACAGCCTGGCCGAGGAATTGCGCCGCGAGAATCTGGACTATCTTTCCGCGCCGCTCAACCTGACCTCCTCGGTGGGCGGCACGCTCGGCGTCGGCGGTATCGACGTGAATTCGGCGCGACTCGGCTGCAGCGCCGACCAGGCCGTGTCGCTGCAGGTCGTCACGCCGACCGGCGAGATCGTCGAATGTTCGGATACTGAAAATTCCGAACTGTTCCAGCGCGTGATCCTCGGCTACGGCCAGTTCGGCGTCATCACCGAGGCGACGCTGCGCATCCGTCCCTACACGCCGCTGGCCATGCACTACTACTACTATTCCTCGCTGCGCGCCGCGATCGAGGACCTGCAGATGCTCGACCGCAACGATGCCAGCGATTACTCGGGCATCCTCACCATCATGGATTGCGCGGTGAATCTGCTGGTGGCCTTCGACTCCGACGAGCGCGAGGCGGCATTCCGCAAGCATTGGGAGTCGCGCCTGCGCGGCCATGGCGAGTTCGGCTTCGCGCTATGCATGCTTGGTCACTATGCCGTGCGGCCGTGGAAACTCGGCGAGGCGCTGTATCTGCTGCAACGCAAGCAGGCCGTGTTCCCCGAATTCCGCCGACCCGAGTACCTGCGCGCTGGAAAAATGCACGACCGCAGCGTGGTGTTTTCGCGCGCGGTGTGGAAGCATTGGGGCTCGCGGCAGATGGTGATTCCCGACCTGGCGACGTCGGCGGACAAGTTCATCGCGGCCGTGGAGCGCGGCAACGCGATCTGCCGCAAGTATTTCAGGCACTACACGCTGTATTGCGTCGGCATCAAGTTGCGGCCGGAGCACAAGCCGCATTACGAGATGTCCTGCATTCCACCCGATGCGGATGGCTGGGCCTATGGCTGCGAATTCGAGCCGATGATCGAAGGCGAGGTATACAGCCGCGACCATTTCCAGGCCTTCAAGAATGCCATCTACGATATCGGCGTCGATCTGGGCGCGAGTTATTACCGCTTCGGCGGCATGATGAAGGGCTACATCCGGCGCGTCTTCGGCGACGCCGTGGTGGACCGCCACCTGGCCCTGAAGCGCCGCGCCGATCCGGCCATGATCCTCAACCGCGACGTGATTTTCTGATGTATTCCCGCGCCATGCCCCGCGAATTCCCCGCCTGCAGCGGTTGCGGCCTGTGCCGGCTGGTGTGCCCGATGTGGCGCGACCATCGCGATCCGCGCTTCAGCCCGGAAGGCCTGGCCAAGGCACTGCAGTCCGGTGCGACGGCGCTCGAACTGGCAGCGCCGCTGGCGGCCTGCTCGCTGTGCGGCGCCTGCGACCCGGTCTGCCCCGAAGGCATCGACCTGTCCGGCATGATCATGGACCTGCGCAGCCGGTTGCCGCGTCGCGCCGAACTCGCCGCGTTGCAGGCCAAATTGGCGCAGGCGGCGGCCAGCGCCAAGGCGCCGGCGGCCGGCGCGCTGCTGCTGCCCGGCGCCGACCTGCGGGCGAATCCTTCGCTGCTGGCGCGTGCCCGAACGCTGTTGGGATTGCGCAGCGCCGACGACGATGGTGCGGATATCGCGCTGGCGCTGGAAACCGGCGGCGACATCGATCCGGCGCGGCGGCGCCAGCTGCTCGGCCGCCTCGACGGCCGCAGCCTGGTGGTCGGCGACGGCCTGCTGCTGGCGGCGTTGCGCCGCTGGCTGCCCGCTGCGCGCCTGCACAGCCTGGGCGAGGCGCTGAGCAACCTCGTCGCGATACGCCGCCGTCTTGCCAGCGCCGACTTCTACGTGATCGAGGCGCGCGCCTATCACGCCGACTACGAGCGCCTGGTGGTCCACTATGACCGGCTGCGCGCCGACACCGGCTGCGCGCTCAATCTCGATTTGCAGCGCATCGCGATTCCTGCCCTGACGCGGTCCCTGACGCGCAAGTCCGCGCCGCTGGGCGATGAGGATGTGACGCAGGTGCGCTGGATGCTGAAAGGCCTGGCACCGCGCCGCATCGTCGTCGAGAGCCTCGCCGATCGCGCCGCCTTCGAGCGCGCTTGCGACATTCCGGTGCTGCACCTCGCCGAATTGGCGGAAGATTCGATGATGAAAAAGGAGACGCCGCATGCGTGCGGTTGATGTCGTGATAGTCGGCGCCAGCCTGGCGGCGGCCGCCGCCGCCAAGCGGCTGGTCGATGCCGGGCTGGAGACTGTGGTGCTCGAGCGCAAGGAACTGCCGCGCCACAAGATCTGCAGCGGCATCCTGTCGCCGCGCGGGCATCGCTTCCTGCTGGAGAATTTCGGCCCGCTGCCGCGCGAGACGCTGCACGAGCCGACCTCCTGTCGCGGCGTGACCTTCCATTTCCCGAGCATGGTCTCGATGCCGATGGATTTTTTCCACGGCACCACGCCGCACCTGCATCGCAAGTATTCCGACCACTGGGCGATCCAGCGCAGCGGCGCCGAGGTGCACGACCAGACCTCGTTTGCCGGCCTGGAGGATCAGGGCGGCCACGTGCTGGTGCACGCCCGCAAGCACGGCGAGCCGGTGGCGTATCGGGCGCGCCAGGTGATCGGCGCCGACGGACCCAGTTCGCTGGTGGTGCGTGCCGTCTATCCCGACTACACGAAGCAGATTCCATGGTTCTTCGTCGGCCAGAAATTCCACGAGATCATCGACTGCCCGCTCTCTCCCGAGTATTTCCATTTCTGGTTCCACCCCGGCCTCGGCCATTACACCTGGAGCCATGCCCGCGACGGCAGGCAGATCGTCGGCGTCGGCTTCAAGCGCGGCGACAATTTCGCGAAGAAGCACGCCGTGGTGCAGCGCTATCTCGAAGAAAAGCATGGCGTGCAGCTCAAGCCGGCGGACGACGATCACGAAGGCTGCGCCGAGAATTTCGGTCCTTCGTTGATCAACCGCTACGTCTTCGGCAAGGGCAATGTGCTGGTCACCGGACAGGCCGCCGGTTTCCTCAACATGATCGGCGAGGGCATGAGCTGTGCGCTGCATTCGGGCGCGATCTCGGGTGAAGCCATCGTCGAGGCGCAGCGGCGCAACCGCCCGGTGCAGGAGATGTATCGCAGGATGATCGCCTCCGAGGTGCGGCGTTGCTCGGATCAGTGGAACCCGCTGAAGATCGCCTTCGAGCGGCCGCACGAGGCGGATTTCCCCGAAGCGCTGATGAAGCTTTCTTGGCGCGAGCGCGGCCTCGTGCTGCGCGACATGTGGCGCTTCATCGTGCTGTTCAAGGAATTCAAGTGGGGCCGGCAGATCGCCAGCGCGGCCATGCAGCGGCCGCTGCTCGGCGGCTATTCGATGCAGCGTTGGCTGTAGTTGGCGTGTCGGCGGCGCAGGGACGCCGGGAATCTCAGCCCGGCGCCAGTTGCCCAAGCCGCTCGCTTAGATCGCGCAACACCCGATCCGTTTCCTCGCTGCGGTCGAGCAAGGTCCGTTGCTGCTGCATGAACCCGGTTACGAGGTCCGTCACCTGTCGCTCCTGGTGCTCGGACAGTCCCATGTGCACGAATGCGTTCACCAGCATTTGGTCGAGGCTCAGCGCAAGCTCGGCACTTGTCATGCGGCTTTCCTGATTGCTTTGCCGCAGCATTTCGGCCGCGGCACGGACATGGTCCAGCGTGGCCAGGATACCGGCTTGATGGCGACGGTTGAGTTCCAGTGCCTCCAGCGACTGGAGCCGCGATTCGGCACCCTTGGCGGCGATCGACAGGTTGTCGCGCAGCCGGCCGCAATAATCCGGATTGTCGAGCGGCAGCTTGTTGACCATCAGGGTGACGCGCTCGAAGTTGTGCACGCTGCGCTTGCCGAAGTCGAATATGCGATCCAGGCCGCTGACGTGGTTCAGCACCGAGACTTCCAGCGGCAGGTTGGCTCCCGACATGCCCAGGGTCAGCGACCGCCCGGCGATGCGGGTTTGCACCACGCCTTCAAGTCGATAGCGCTGCAACAGTTCGAGCAGTCCGGCGGCGATATCCTGCTCGCTTTCCCAGGCCACCAGCTGGCACATGAAGTTGAGGACGATGCTGGCTTCGTCCATGCTGGCCATGACCATGAAGGAAAACTGCCGGGCTTCCTGCGCCTGCTCTTCCAGCGCCAATCTGCTGCGCACGATCTGCCTGGCGATGCGCACCTTGCGCAGCACTTCCTCCGCCTCGAAGGGCTTGACGATGAAATCCTCGCCGCCGGCGTCATAGCCGCGGACTCTTGCATCGATCGTGTCCTGGCCCGAAACGAACGTGACCGGAATGTGCGCAAAATTTTCGTCGTCCTTGATCTGGCGGCAGAAGGTATAGCCATCCATGCCGGGCATCCGCACGTCGAGCAGGAACAGGTCGGGCCTGGCCGTCTCCAGTCTGGGGGCACAGGCTTCGACGCTGTCGAAGGCCTCCACCGTGCAATCGGGTTCGAGAATCTGGCGGATGACGTCGCGCACCATGGCGTCGTCGTCGACCACGAAAACCCTGAACCCTTCGCTCATGCCGGCTATTCCTTCCTGTGATATCCCGCCGCCAGTTGTCCCAGCCGCTCGCCCAACTCGTGCAGGGACTGATGCGTTTCCTCGCCGCGATCGAGCAATTCCATCAGATCCGCCATGAAGCCGTGTACCAGGTCTCCCAGCCGGCGTTCCTGATCTTCGCTGAGACCGAGATGGACGAACGCGCTCGCCAGGCTTTGCTCCAGCTTGATCAAGAGTTCCGAACTGGCGGCCCGGTCGCGCAGATGCGCCTGGTGGGCGCGGGACGTGATGGCGCGGACGCGCTCCAGCGCCGCCTCGATGCCGGTCTGGTTGCGCTGGTTGGCCTCCTCGGTCTCAAGCGCGCGCAGCCTGGCTTCGGCCGACTCGGCGGCGATGCACAGGTGATCCCGCAAGCGCCCGCAATAGTCCGGGTCTTGCAGCGGCATGTTGTTGATCATCATGGTCAGGCGTTCGAAGTTGTGCACGCTGCGATTGCGAAACTCGAAAATGCGTTCCATGCCGCGCAGGTGATTGAGCACCGAGGCTTCCAGCGGAAGATCGGCGCCGTGCGCGCTCAGCGTCAGGGTGCGCCCGGAAATCCGGGTCTGCACCACGCCATCGAGCCGATAGCGCTGCAGCATTTCCAGCAGCCCGTTGGCGATGTCCCGTTCGCTCTCCAGGGAAATCAGTTCGCGCATGAAGCGCACCAGGACGGCATATTCGTCCATATTGGCCATCACCAGCGAGGACAGCAGCTCGGAGTCTTCCAGCTGCCGCGTCAGCGAGCGCTGGCTGGCGGCGATCTGCTGCGCGATCCGGACCTTGCGCAGGATCTCCTCGGCCTGGAACGGCTTGACGATGAAGTCCTCGCCGCCGGCATCGTAGCCTTTCAGCCGCGCATCGATGGTGTCCTGGCCGGAGACGAAGGTCACCGGAATCCGGCGCCAGGCGGCGTCGTCCTTGATGCGCCGGCACAGGGCGTAACCGTCCATGCCGGGCATGCGCACGTCGAGCAGGAACATGCCGGGTTGCTCGCTGTCGAGTCGCTGCAGGCAGGCCTCCATGCTGCCGAAGGTGTCGACCGCATAAGCGGGTTCGAGAACGCCGCGAATGATGTCGAGGACGAAGGGGTCGTCGTCGACGGCAAATACTTTGAATGTGTCGCTCATGTCATCCTTGTGGTTCGGTGTCGTCGCTGAAGCGCGACGCGATGTAACGGAATTCGTCGGCGTCTTCGAGGAAGCAATCGACGATCGAGGGATCGAATTGGCTGCCGCGCCCCTCGCGTATGGCTTCGACGGCGACGGCATGCGGCAGCGGGGGCTTGTAGACCCGCTTGCTGATCAGGGCATCATAGACGTCGGCCAGGGCCATCAGTCGCGCCGACAGCGGAATGGCTTCGCCGCCGAGGCCTTGCGGATAGCCGCTGCCGTCCCAGCGCTCGTGGTGGGCGTAGGCGATCTCCTTTGCCGCGCTGAGGAAGGAGCCTTCCGCGCCCATGCGGATTTCCGCGGCGCGCAGCGCATCGCGTCCGATCACGGGGTGGCGCTTCATGACCTCGAACTCCTCGACGCTGAGTTTGCCCGGCTTGAGCAGAATGTGGTCGGGGATGCCGACTTTGCCGATGTCATGCAGCGGCGCCGACTTCCAGATCATGGTCCATTGTTCCTCGCTGACGGTGTTGCGGTAGCGCTGCGTTGGCGCCAGGCGCCGGGACATCACCTGGACGTAGGCGCGGGTGCGATGGATGTGGTTGCCGGTTTCGTTGTCGCGCGTCTCGGCGATCGAGCCCAGGGCGAGGATGGTCAGGTCCTGGTTGTGTTGCAGTTCCGTTGTCTTTGCTTCGAGATCGCTGGTGCGCTTGCTGACCAGTTGCTCCAGGTGCGCGTTCTGGTCGCGCAACAAGTCGCCGGCTTCGCGCAGGCGCATGTGCGTCCTGACGCGGGCCATCAGGATCGGCGCCACCACCGGCTTGCTGACATAGTCCACGGCGCCGAGTTCGAGGCCGAGGGTGATGTGTTCCACGTCGGAGTGGCTGGACAGGAACATCACGGGGATCGCCGCCGTCCGCACGTCCCGCTTGAGCGCCGTGCAGATTTCGTAACCGTGCATGTCGGGCAGCTTTACGTCGAGCAGGATCAGGTCGGGCATGGGCTGCATGCGCGCCAGTTCCAGCCCCTTGGCGCCGAGCGTGGCGATGCGGACCTGGTAGTGCGGCCGCAGGCATTGCTTGAGGACGCCCAATAGCGCGGGGTCGTCGTCCACCAGCAGGATGAGTTTTTCCATGGCCATGGGCTAGCCTTGTTGCGCCGTGCAGTCTTTGTCGGCTGCCAGCACGTCGATGGCAGCGGCATAATCGAAGTTTTGGGCGAGGGCCAGGGCGCGCCGCAGGCACGGCGCCCAGGGCGTCTGCGCGAGTTCGTCGAGGCAGGCGGCGATGAGGCTGTCGCAGTCGCTATCGCCGGTTTGCAGGCTGGCGATCAGGCGCGCTACCGAAGCCGGCGGTGCTCCCGGCGGCGGACTTTCGGGCGCCGTTGCGGCAACGGGGATGGCATCCCGCGCCAGTCCGAGTGCACTGCGGATTTCCTCGCACATGGCGGCGACGCCTTGCTCCAGGCGCTGCTGCAAGCGCTCCGCAGGATCCTGGTGGTCGATCGCGGTTTCAAGGGCCGCCGCGACGTCGTGCAGTTCCTTCATGCCAAGCAAGCCCATGCGTCCCTTGAGCGTATGCGCCGCCATGCTGGCCGGCTCCAACTCGGCGGCGGCCAGGGCCAGCCGGATCTGGGTCATCGCGGCCGGGGCTTCGACCACGAAGTCGGCCAGCCAGTGCCGGTAGCGCGCCTCGTCGCCCAGCAGCAGGGCCAATCCGGCGCGGGTATCGACGCCGCGCAGGGGCGGCACGCCGGTCGAGGGCGCCGGGCGGGGGGCGGCAGGCGTCCTCTGGCGCTGCTTGTCGCGGGGAATCCATTTCGCCAGCATGCGGTAGAAGCCGGCTTCGTCGAAGGGCTTGCCGATGTGGTCGTTCATTCCGGCAGCAAAGCTTTTCTCCCGTTCGTGCGCCATCGTATGCGCCGTCATGGCGACGATCGGCAAGGCGGCGAGGCCTTCCAGGCGGCGGATCATGCGGGTCGCCGTGAGGCCGTCCATGACCGGCATCTGGACGTCCATCAGCACCAGATCGAAGGCCTCGGCGGCGGCGGACAGGATGTCAAACGCTTCCTGACCGTTGCCCGCCTGGCGCGGGCTGATGCCGACGGCGGCGAGCAGGCCTTCGACCACGTCGCGGTTGAAAGGCTGGTCATCGACCACCAGCACGCGCGCATCCTGGTAGCGCACCAGCGAGGACTCCGGCACGTCTTCCCTGGCCACCGGCAGGTTGTTGGCGTCGCTCTTGCCGAGCCAGAGCCTTACCTGGAACGTGGTGCCCAGCCCCTCGCGGCTGCTGACGCTGATGTCGCCGTCCATCAATTCCGCCAGTCGTTTGCAGATCGCCAGGCCGAGCCCGGTGCCGCCGAATTTGCGGGTCATGGAGGCGTCGGCTTGCGAGAACGGCTTGAACAGCAGGGCGATTTCCTCGTCCCGCATGCCGATGCCGGTGTCCTCGACTTCGATGTTCAGGCACAGGCGTCTTTCCTCCCGGGCGTGCACGCCGACGCGCAGCTCGACTCTGCCGGCGCTGGTGAACTTGACGGCATTCGACAGCAGGTTGAGCAGTATCTGCTCCACACGCAGGCTGTCGCCGACCAGGACGTCGGGCACGTCGTCGTCGACGTGCTGGCCCAGTTCGAGGCCTTTTTCCTCGGCCTGGTAGCTGATCACCGAACTGCTGCGCACCACGAGCTGGCGCAGGCTGAACGGGCTGGCCTCGAACTCCATGCGTCCGGCGACGATCTTGGACAGGTCGAGCAGATCGTCGATGATGCCGGACAGCGTCTTGCCGGCGCTGCTGACCTTGTCCAGGTAGTCGCGCTGGCGGGCATCGGTGCAGAAGGGCCGCGCCAGGCTGGAGAAGCCGATCACGGCGCTGAGCGGGGTGCGCAGTTCGTGGGTGATGTTGGCGAGGAATTCGTCCTTCGAGCGGTCGGCCAGCTTGGCGGCTTCGAGGGCAGCGCTCAATTCGGCGGTGCGCTGCAAGACGACATCCTCCAGGTGAGCCTGATGCAGTTCCAGTTGCTGTTCGATCTTCTTGCGTTCGGTGACGTCTTCCTTGACCGCAACGAAATGCGTGATCTCCCCGGTTTCGCTGAAAATCGGCGAAATCGAGGTTTCTTCCCATATCAGGTCGCCGCTCTTGCAGCGGTTGCGCAGCGCGCCGCGCCAGATCCTGCCGGCGAGTATGGTGCGCCACAGTTCCCGATGCGTCGCCACGGGCGTCTGTTCCGACTTGAGGATGCGCGGCGTCTGGCCGATGGCTTCCTCCCGCGTATAGCCCGAAATCCGGGTGAAGCACGGATTGACATACTCGATGACGCCCTTGCGGTTGGTGATGATGATCGAGACCTGGCTTTGTTCGACGGCCTGCAGCAGCTTGTTGGATTCCTGCTCGGCGCGCCGCCGTTCGGAAATGTCCGCATAGACCCAGATGCTGCCGTCGTTGGGCCGGGCGGGATCGATGGCGCAGCCGGTCAATGCGCCCCAGAACAGGCTGCCGTCCTTGTGTCGCATTTGAACTTCTTCGGTATAGCTCTTGCCCTCGCCAAGTACCGAATAGGCTTGTCCCAGCGCCAGGAAGCTCTCGCTGGTGTCGTAGAGCCGCTCGGTCGATTCGCCGATCAGTTCGCCGGAGCCGTAGTGGAACAGCTCTTCGAAGCGGCGGTTGCAGGAGACGATGCGCCGTTGTTTGAGATAGACGATGCCGACCAGCGCGTTGCTCAGGATGGTTTGGTTTTCCGCCAGGAGTT
>Ga0156014_1135_pt1 | contig 22685 bp, 25 predicted proteins | sample RifCSPlowO2_02_FD_107668 | JGI IMG/M metagenome (GOLD analysis project Ga0156014, IMG submission 107668) | Rhodocyclales bacterium RIFCSPLOWO2_02_FULL_63_24 | reverse complement strand
TCTCTAACGGGATATCCCGTAAAATTCAGCCGCCGGCAAGTCCGGCGGTTTTTTTTGGTCCTTCATGAACGCAAACCACAGCATCAACTTCTTCGACCGCCAATTTCGGCAACAGGTGCAAAACCGGGACTTCCAGCTCAATCCCTTCGAGCTGGCCGCCCTGCCGCACCTGCACGGGCGCGTACTCGACTTCGGCTGCGGCCTGGGCAACCTGGCGCTGGCTGCCGCCGAGCGCGGTTGCCAGGTGCTGGCGCTGGATGCGAGCCCGGCCGCGATCGAGCACTTGCGCCAGCGCGCGGCGGCCGACGCCTTGCCGATCGAGGCGATCGAAACCAATTTGCGGAACTATGAAATCGGCGAAGATTTCGATTGCGTCGTGTCGATCGGCTTGCTGATGTTTTTCGACTGTGCAACGGCCTCGCGCCTGCTTGCGCTGCTGCAGGATCGGGTGCGGCCGGGCGGCATCGCGGTGGTCAATACCCTGATCGAGGGAACGACGTATCTGGACATGTTCCAGCCCGGCAATTGCTGCCTGATGGCGCGAACCGAGTTGACGGCCCGATTCGCCGGCTGGAACATTCTGCACAGCGAATTTCGCGATTTCGACGCCCCGGGCCAGAGCATCAAGTCCTTCGTCACGCTGATCGCGCGAAAGACCAAAGTCTAGCCACGCTGCCGGTCTCAACCTGCGTCAGCGCACCGGTGCAATGCCCCACTCGGCGACGCCCTCGGGCAGCCAAACCGCGTCGTAGCCTTTCTTGCGCAGCAGTTCGACGGCATCACGCGCCATCAGGCAGTAGGGACCGCGACAGTAAGCGACGACCTTCTTTCCCTTGGGCAGTTCGGAGAGCCGCAGCTTCAGTTCATCGATTGGAATCGAGCGCGCGAACGGCAGGTGCGCTGCCAGGAACTCCTCCGCCGGCCTGACGTCGAGCACCATCACATCGCCCTTGCGCGCAAGCTTGACGAGGCTGTCGCGATCCTGTGGCGCGAGTTCCTTCGGATGATTGACCATCTGCTCTATCACCAGGCGCAGTTCGACCAGGCGATCTTCCGCCAGCGAGCGGATCGCCACCCAGAAGTCGGCGACTTCCCGGTTGGCGATCCGGTAGATCACGTACTTGCCCTGCTTCTCGGTTTCCACCAGGCGCGCCGCGCGCAGCTCGCGCAGATGCGCACTCGCCAGCTTCATGCTGATGGCCGCTTCGCGCGCCAGCGTGTCCACCGTCTTTTCGCCCTGGCACAGCAGTTCGATCAGCTCCAGGCGCTTGGGGCTGGAAGCCGCCTTGCCGATGCGGGCCACCTGCTCGTAAAGCAGATCCTTGACATGTCTTGGATTATTCATGGCGTTCAATCTAAGGTTTCGCCGATCGCCTGTCAAATGCTTCCACATATTTCTTGACAGGCAAGCCAGACATGGATTAGATTGATCTAACGATCGTTAGATCGTTATCCAGTCGAGCAAGCGGGATTGCACGGAAATTCGCGGCATCGAAATCAACCATCAAGACCGGAGGCAAATCAAATGGCAAAGCATCTGTTCATCCTCAACGACCCGCCCTATGGCACCGAGCGCAGCTACAACGCCGCGCGTCTGGCGCGTACGCTGCTGAACGCCGAAGAGGAAGTGCGCGTCTTCCTGATGGGCGACGGCGCCGCTTGCGCCGCCGCCGGACAGAAGGTGCCGCAGGGCTATTACAACCTCGGCGACATGCTCGGCGGGGTGATTCGCCGCAAGGGCGAGATTTCCGTCTGCGGCACCTGTATGGATGCACGCGGCATGGCCGAGGAGCGCCTGATCGAGGGCGCCACGCGCGGCACCATGGATATTCTGACGGCATGGACGCAGTGGGCCGATAAGGTGCTGGTGTTCTGATGGCCAGAACCGCGCTGATCCTCGGTGCCGGCATTGGCGGCATCGTGGTCGCCGAAACCCTGCGCAAGCTCCTGCCGGCGCAGGACCGGGTGCTGGTGGTCGAGCGTGAGCGCACCCATGTCTTCGCGCCGTCGCTGCTGTGGCACATGACCGGCGACAACGAGGCAGCAGCCTTTACGCGGCCACTCGCGGCGCTATCCGCCAAGGGCATCGAACTGGTCACCGGCGCAATCACGCGCATCGACCCCGCCAGCCGGACGGTCGAGGTCGACGGCCGCAGCCTGAGCGGCGATGCGTTGGTCGTGGCGCTCGGCGCCGACTACGCGACCGAGGCGGTGCCGGGTCTGGCCGAGGCCGGCCACAATCTCTATACCTTACCGGGCGCGCAGGAAATCCGCGCCGCGCTGGAGGCCTTCGAAGGCGGCCGGATCGTGGTGCTGACGGCGGCTCCCGCCTACAAGTGCCCGGCGGCGCCGTACGAGGCAGCGATGCTGGTTGCCGCGTATTGCAAGAAGCGCAGCCTGCGCAAGGAGACGACCGTCGCCATCTATGCTGCCGAACCGGCACCCATGCTGGTCACCGGCCCGGTGGTCGGTGGTCAGGTCATGCAGATGCTGGAAAGAAAGGGCATCGCCTACTTTCCCAGCCATCAGGTCACCCAGGTCGAAGCCGGCAGGCTGCATTTCGCCAACGACGCCACGGCCGCCTTCGACCTGCTGCTCTACGTAGCGCCGCACCGCGCGCCGGCCGTGGTCAAGGCGGCGGGGCTGTGCGCCGACTCGGGCTGGATCGCCGTCGACCGCGAAACCATGGAAACACAGCATTCCGGGGTGTATGCCATCGGTGACGTCACCTCGATTCCGCTCAAGATGGGCCGGCCTCTGCCCAAGGCGGGGGTCTTCGCCAACGGGCAGGCGCAAGTGGTGGCCAGGAACATCGCCCGCGCCTGGACCGGCAAGGGCGAGGCGGCGCGTTTCGACGGCCACGGCATGTGTTTTCTCGAAGTCGGCGGCGGCATGGCCGGCGTCGGCAGCGGCAACTTCTACGCCGAGCCGACGCCCGATGTACGCATGCGCAGCCCGAATCCAATCTGGCACCTAGGCAAGGTGCTCTACGAAAAATACTGGCTCTGGCGCCAGTTCTGATCTGACGAGGCGCACATCATGAAGTTTTCCCTGGTTGAGTTTTCCATCGCCCGGCCGAAGTGGGTACTGTTCGGGGCGGCGTTGCTGACCCTGCTGTTCCTTACCCAGTTCCCGAAAATCCGCACCGATACCAACCCGAAACACATGCTGCCGGAAACCTCGGACGTGCGGGTCTGGAACGACAAGGTGGATAAGACGTTTGCCCTCTACGAGGACACCATTGTCATCGGTATCGAGAACGCCGCCGGCGTGCTCAACCTGGAGACGCTCGGGCGCATCGCCCGCATCACCGAAGCCGTGCTTGCGCTGGACGGCGTGGCGAGCCGCGACGTGAATGGATTCACCACCATCACCAACGTCACCGCTGCTGAGGGCACGCTGAATGTCGGGCCGCTGATGCCGGCCGCGCCGAAGACCGAGGCCGAGGTCGAGGCCTTGCGCCAGGCGCTGTTCGGCAATTCCCTGTTCATCGACCGCATCATCTCGAAGGACGGCAAGACCACAGCCATCTACGTGCCGCTGGAAAAAGGCGCCAACGGCGCCGAGATCGCCGACAAGATTCGCCAGATCGTGGCCAAGGAAAAAGGGCCGGAGCGCTACTACGTAGCAGGCGACCCGGTGGCGCGCGATACCTTCGGCGCCGAAATGTTCAAGTTGATGGCACTGTTCTCGCCCATCGCCGGCATGATCATGTTCGCTGCGATCCAGCTCATGTTCCGCAATCTGGCGCTCTCGGCGGCCATGATGGCGGTGTCGATGGTGGCCATCATCTGGAGCATCGGCCTGCTGATCGGCGCCGGTTTCCCGGTACATATCATGAGCTCGATGGCACCGGTGTTCCTGATGGCCATCGCCACCGACAGCATCCATATCTTCAACGAGTTCTACTTCCGCTACCGTGAAGGCGGCGACAAGCTCGCGGCGATCCGCCAGACCATGGCCACCGTGAGTCGGCCGGTGCGCTTCACGGCACTGGCCACGGCCGCCGGTTTCGCCGTGCTGCTGTTCATGAACATCGTGCCGGTGCAGGTGTTCGGCGGACTGATCGCCTTCGGCACCGTGGTGCTGCGCCTGCTGTCCTTCAGCTTCATTCCCGCCGTGCTGACCTTCGTCAAGGAAGACAAGCTGCGCAAGGCCGCCGGCGGCGAAGACGTGACCGCCGATCCCGTGGCACGCACGCTGGGGCGCATCGCCAGACTCGGCGCCACCAAACCGATGGCCACCCTGGTCGTCATGCTGATTCTTGCCGCGGTTTCGGTCTGGGGCACGTCGAAGATCCACATCAACAACAACCTGGTGGCCTGGTTCAAGCCCAGCAGCGAGATTCGCATCGCCGACAGTGCGATGAACCAGGCGCTGGGCGGCACCTCGCTGGGTTATCTGGTGGTGAGCGGGACGGAAGATGATTTCATCAAGCGGCCCGAGGCCATGCGCTGGCTGGAAGGCCTCCAGCGTCACCTGGAAACCCTGCCGGTAGTGGGCAAGACCTTCTCCGTCGCCGACTATGTGAAGCGCATCAACCGGGTGCTGCACGACGACGATCCGAAGTTCGACGTGGTGCCGGACACGCAGGACAGCGTCGGCCAGTACCTGTTCCTGTTCAGCATGTCGGCCAAGCCTGCCGACCTCAACAATGTGGTCGACCCGGCCTTCCGCCAGGCCAACCTGTGGGTGCAGATGAAGACCTGGGATGCCGACGCCATGCGCCAGGTGATCGCCGCGAAAGACAGCTACCAGAAGGCCCATCCGCTGCCGGTGAAGGCCGAACCGGCCGGCATCGCCTGGTTCAACCTGGTGTGGAACGACGAGGTGCTGGGCGACCTGGTGCTCGGCTTCAGCCTGGCCCTGGTGGTGGTGCTGGTGATCCTGGCGCTGGATTTCCGCTCGCTGAAGTGGGCGCTGATCGCCTACGTGCCGCTGTTGCTGACGATCCTGATGATCTACGGAGTGGTCGGCTTCGTTGGCAAGGACTTCGACATGCCGCTGTCGGTGATGAGCACGCTGTCGCTGGGCATGGCGGTGGACTTCGCCATTCACTTCGTCAGCCGCTTCCGCCAGCGGCGTGCAGAAGTCGGCGCTGGCGAGACGGCGCCCGAGAGCCTGGCCTGGACCGCGGCGCGGCCGGGCAAGGGCATCGTGCGCAACGCCCTGCTGTTCGCCGCCGCCTTCTCGGTAATGATGGCCGCGCCGCTGACGCCCTATGTCGCGGTGGGCGCTTTCATTGTTTCGATGATGCTGATCTCGGCCCTGCTCACGCTGCTGCTGCTGCCGGCGCTGATCATGCTGGGCCGGCGCTGGTTACTTGATCAAGGAGAAGCAAAATGAAATCCAGATTCGGATGCTTGCTGCTGGCGGCGTGCTTGCCTTTACCGGCCATGGCGCTCACCGGCGAGGAAGTCATGAAGCAATCGCAGGCGGCCTTTCTCTATCCCGGCAAGGACTTCAAGGCCCGCGTCACCATGAAGCTGATCGGCAAGGACGGCGGCGAACGGGTGCGCGAACTGGTCATGCTGCGCAAGAATTTCGGCGCGCCGGGCGGCGAGCAGAAATACTTCATGGTCTTCTTCAAACCGGCCGACGTGAAGGACATGAGCTTCATGACCAACAAGTATCCGGCAAAGGACGACGACCGCTGGATGTTCATCCCGGCGGTCAACATGGTCAAGCGCATCGCTGCGCAGGACAAGCGTTCCAGTTTCGTCGGCTCGGATTTCACCTACGAGGACGTTTCCGGTCGCGACATCGACGACGATACCCATGTCATCGAGCGTGAGGAGAAACTCGGCGGCCGCGACTGTTATGTGGTCAAAAGCACGCCGAAGACCGCCGACGCCGATTTCGGCCACAAGCTGACCTGGGTGGACAAGGCGAACTTCCTGCCGCTCAAGGAGGATCAGTTCGACCGCAAGAACGCGGCCTACAAGGCCTTCAGCGCCGACGAGGTCAACACGATCAAGGGTCACCCGACGATCATCCGGCGCACCATGAAAAACCAGCAGACCGGCCATCGCACCGAAGCCGCCTATGCCAACACCGACTACGACCTGGGCATCGAGGACAGCCTGTTCTCCGAGCGCTTCCTGCGCCAGCCCCCGCGCAAGTGGATCGAGTGATGCTCGCTCGGCTGGTCTTCGCCGCGGCACTGCTGTCGGCACCGATGCTGGCGCGGGCGGAGGTGACTTTCTCCGGCTTCCTGCAACAGAACACGGCCTTCAATAGCCGCGAGGCGAATCCGGACGGGCGCCACCACAAGTGGCTGGAAGAACGCGCCCAGCTCAAGCTGGACGCCAGCGACGGCGCCTGGCACCTGCTGGCCAAGGGCGACCTCGCCTGGGATCATCTCGGGCGCCAGGATCAGTCCGAACTGCGCGAGCTGTATGTCGATTACACGGCAAGCCACTGGGATGCGCGCCTCGGCCGCCAGGTCATCACCTGGGGGCTGGGCGACCTGGTTTTCGTCAATGACGTCTGGGCCAAGGATCATGAAGCGCTGTTCAGCGGTCGGCCCATGGAATACCTGAAGCGCGGCGTCGATGCGCTGAAGCTGGCCGCCTACCCCGAGTTCGCCAATTTCGAGCTGGTCGTGTCGCCGCACTTCCGCGAAAGCCGGATTCCCGATGCCCGGCGTTTCCACCTATACGATCCGATGCCGACGGTGACGACGCGAGGCACCGTCAAGCCTGGACAAGGCGATCTCGGCCTGCGTGTCTATCGCGATATCGGCGGCTGGGATGCGGCGCTCTACCTCTATCGCGGCTTCCAGCGCACACCATCGATGCGGCCGGACAGCATGACGGCGCCGACCCGGATCACCTACTTCCATCCGCAACTCTCGGTCTATGGCGCCAGCGCCTCCGGTCGTGTCGGCGAAGGCGTGCTGAGCCTGGAAGCGGCCCGCTACGACTCGCGCCAGGATCGCTCGGGCAACGACTTCGCGGTGCCCAACTCGCAAACCCGGCTGCTGGCCGGATACCAGTTTCAGCCGATCGAAGATGTCTCGCTCGGCTTCCAGTATTACGTCGAGCACATGCATCAGTACGACGCCTATCGCGCCGCCCTGCCGGCCGGCTTCCCGGTCGACCGGCGCTGGAGCCATACCGTCACGGCGCGCTGGACGCAGTTCTTCCAGCACCAGACGCTGCGCTTGTCGGTATACGCGTCCTACAACGACGGCAACGGCGACGGGTTTGTGACCCCCGAGTTGCGCTACAGCTTCACCGACAAGATTTGGGGAGCGGTCGGCGCCAACCTGTACAGCGGGAAGCCCTCAGGGCAGTTCGGGCAGTTGAAGCGCGACGACAACCTGTATCTGCAAATGCGTTACGAGTTCTAGGGTTTAAATTGGGAAATTCCGGCGATTGGCCGCCGTTCAAGGAGGAGAAGACAATGCATACGACATACAGACTATTGCTTGCCGGCCTGGCGCTCGCCAGCGTGGGTTCGATTCCGCAAGCGGCCCTGGCGCAGGTGCCGGGGCCGACCGAACTCAACGGCCAGAAGGTGCTGACCCTGGTCTCCCGCGACCCGCCCGGCATCCGCTGCAACAACAATATCCAGATCGCCGCCGAGTTGTCGAACGTCTACAAGGTGCCGGTCGTCGTCGTCCCCGTGACCTATGCCGGCGCAGGCGCCAAGGCCCCGGCGGTGTATTACGGCGGCCAGCTGCTGGCGGTGGATGGCGGCGATTTCAACGGCATGACCAGTTACCAGATGATCGCCGACGTGCTTGAAATCGAAGGGGCGCCGAAACAGGAGCAGCAGGGCCGGCTGCTGGAAATCAAGAAGGACTTCGAGGCCCTGAAGGCGTCGATCAAGGCAGGGGGCTGAGATGCCGCCGCTGTCGCGCACCCGCCTGGCGGTGGCGGGCGCCAGTCTGCTGCTTGCCGTACCAGCACAGGCCGGGGAATGGGTCGGCTGGCTGGTAGGCGAACCCTGCGCCGTCAGCCTGCAAGTCGCCGACTGCCCCTTGCGCCACGTCGACCAGCCGGTACTGCTGCTGGAGAGCGGCGAAAAACTGGCCTTTGTCTGGGGGGAGGGCAAGGCGATCAACGCCACCGCGATCGATAAGTCGTATGCAAAAAAGGTGCGCCTGAGCGGTGAGATCAAGGATGGCGTGCTCGCCCCGGTCAAGCTCGACGTGCTGGAAACCAGCGGCGAGAAGAAGTTCTTCAAGGGCTGTTTGTGAGGCGTGTATTTTTGTCCTTGTTGTGTGCGCTGGGCGTTCTGGCCAGCGGCGCGGCGTCCGCCATGGCCGATGCCGAACTGGCACGCAAGGCCGGCATGGAGGCTTATCCGACGGCCCTGCGCGCGCCGCATTGGCGTCTGCCAAATTCCAGCGGCGAACAGCGCGGACCGGACGATTACAAGGGCCGCGTCGTGCTGCTGAACTTCTGGGCCAGCTGGTGCCCACCCTGCCGCGACGAGTTTCCCTCGCTCGAACGGCTGCAGCAAAAGCTCGGCAGCAAGGACTTCACGGTCCTCGCCGTCAGCGTGTCCGATTCGGCGGAAGGGGTCGCCCGCTTTCTTCAGGGGCGGACCCCGCTCTTCGACATCCTGCTGGACGACGACGGCAAGGTATCCACGGCGTTTCGCGCCCGCGGCGTGCCGGTGACCTACCTGCTCGACCGTCAGGGTCGTCTGCTCGCGGGCAAAACCGGCCCGCAACATTGGGACAGTCCGGAAATGGAAGCGCTGATCCGGCAAGCCATAATCAAGTAAAGAACAAGGAGGAAGACGATGCGTAGCATGTTGCTCTCGATGGCGCTGCTCTGGTCGGCAACAGCCTTTGGTGCCAGCTTCATGGTGGATGGCGAGCAGCTCGCCGCGGATATGAAACAAGGCAAGCTGCGGCTGATCGACGCCGAGACCGCCGAGAGCTACCAGCGCGCCCACTTGCCCGGCGCGGCCCACCTGCCTTATCTGGACCTCGAAGATTTTGAGGAAAACCTCAAGAACGGCCAGCCTGCCTTTGCCCAACTGGCAGCGTCGAAGTTCGCCGCCCTCGGTCTGACGCGCGAGGCCGACATCGTCGTCTATGACAGCGGCGACGGCCGCGCCGCTTCAGCCATTTGGTACATGCTGCGCTTCCTCGGCCACCAGAAAGTGCGCATCCTCGACGGTGGCTTCCGTAAGTGGCTGAAAGAGGGCCGCCCGCTGACGCAGGAGGCACCGAAGTTAAGCAAGGCGACCTACCTGCCCAAGCCGCGCAGCGACTGGGCAGTAAAGACACAGGATGTCGATCCGCGGCGGGCGCTGGTGCTGGATGCGCGCTCGCTGGCCGAATACGCCGGCAAGGACAATGGTGGAGCGAAACAGGGCGGGCACATTCCCGGCGCAAAGAGTTTTCCCTGGACGCAACTGACCGACGAGCTGGCCACCTTCAAGTCGCCCGAGGCGATGAAGAAGGCGCTCGCCGCCGCCGGCATTACGCCCGAGAAGGAAGTCGTCACCTACTGCAACGGCGGACTGGGGCGCTCTACCTATCTGCTGGCCGCGCTCACGCTGCTCGGCTACGACAAGGTGAAGGTCTATCCCGGTTCGTGGATCGAGTGGGCGTCCGATCCCGCCCGTCCGATCGAAAGGTAAGCCGATGCAACGCCGCGAATTCATCAAGGGCGCCACCTATTGCGGATTGGCATTGGCCTTCGGCGGACCGCTGACGCCGCTGCCAAGCTTTGCGCGCTCAGCAAAAGTCGGCGCTGGCGGCACGGCAGCTGGCGCCAGCCGGGCCTGGGAAGACTTCTACCGCGGCGAATTCATCGCCACGCGTGGCGACGCGCAGGGCTTCGCCTTCCACTGCTCGAACTGCCAGGGCAATTGCGCCTGGCGCGTGTTCGCCAAGGATGGAAAGGTCACCCGCGAGGAGCAGGCCGCCGCCTATCCGCAGGTCGATCCGAAGATTCCCGACGCCAATCCGCGCGGCTGCAACAAGGGCATCGTGCATTCGAAACAGATGGTCCAGGCCGACCGCCTGCTGCATCCGATGAAGCGCGCCGGCGCGCGCGGCGAAGGCAAATGGCAGCGTGTCACCTGGGACGAAGCGCTGGCCGACATCGCCGGGCACGTCGTCGACACCTTGCAGAAGAACGGCCTCGGTTCGCTGATGCTCCACTGCGGCACCGGCATCCTCTCGCAGGGCCGCCGCGCCGGACCGCTGCGGCTGGGTTCGCTGCTCGGCGCGCAGCGGCTGTATCCGGCCAGCGCCGTCGGCGACATGTTCACCGGCGCCTCGCTGGCCTACGGCATCGCCACCATCGGCCATTCGCTCGACGCCTGGTTCGACGCCAAGACCATCGTGCTGTGGGGCGTCAACGCCGCGGTGACGCGCATTCCCGATGCCCACTACCTGACTGAGGCGCGCTACAACGGCGCGCGCGTCTGGTGCATCACGCCCGAGTACAACGCCACCGCCAAGCTCGCCACCGACTGGGTACCGGTGAAGCCGGGCACCGACAGCTTCCTCGCGCTCTCGGTGCTGCACGTGCTGTTCCGCGACCAGCTCATCGACGCAGCCTTCGTGCGCGAGCAGACCGATCTGCCCTTCCTGGTGCGCACCGACATCGGTGACAAACCCGGCGAACTGCTGCGCCACCGCGACCTGCGCGACAAGGGCAAAGCCGACGTCTTCTACTGCTGGGACGAAGCGACGCAGTCCGCCCAGCCGATGCCCGGCAGCCAGGGCCATTTCAGCAAGAGCCTGCGCCTGGGCAAGCTCAAGCCGGCGCTGGAGGGCACCTGGCAGGTGAAAGGCCGCGACGGCAAGCCCATCGAAGTCACCACGGTTTTCGCCCGGGCGCGTGCCGAAGCCGCCAAGTTCCCGCCGGCGGCGACCCAGGAGAAGACCGGCGTGCATCCCGATCTGGTCGAGCGCCTGGCGCGCGACATCGCCCGGGCGCCGAAGACCATCGTCAACATCGGCTTCTCGCTGCACAAGTACGTCTCCGGCACCATGACCTGCTGGGCCGCCGCGCTGGCCTGCGCGCTGACCGGCCATGCGGGCGAACGCGGCGGGCTCGACACCGAGAACAACTGGTCGCTCGGCGGCATCGGCCCGCTCTCCAGCCCCAAGCCGGCGCGCTTCGCCTCGGGTTTCTTTTCGGAGTGGGAGAACGGCGGCATGGAAGCGACGATGCGCCGCCACTACCCCGACGCCCACCTGAAAGCCGTCATGGGCGTCGATGCCGCGGGCATCAAGGAACTCGGCGACAAGTTCCGCCAGACCAGCAACGCCTACTTCGGCAAACCCCGCGTCGTGCTGCTGTTCGCCGACAACCTGCTGCAAAGAAACAAGTCGGAATCACACTACCGCAAGGCGTTCGTCGAAGGACTCGACCTGCTGGTGAACGTCAACCACCGCATGGACACCACCGCGTTGTGGTCCGATTACGTGCTGCCGGCAAAGAGCCAGTACGAGAGCTGGGATCTGCGCGGCGAGCTGGGCTACCACCGCTTCTGCAACATCACCGTGCCGCCCAAGGGACTCAAACCCATTGGCGAAACCAAGTCGGAATGGGAAATCTGCCGGCTGCTGGCCGCGGCCATCGCGCGCGAAGCGCAGCGGCGCGGCATCGATTCCATCCCCGATCCAGACTTCCTGGTGCAAACGGGCGACAAGGCCGGTCCGGTGATGCGGGAATTGAAGAACCTGCCGGCCGAGTTCACCGACGGCGGCACGCTGATGAACGACGAGGATGTCGTGCGCTGGCTGATGAAGAACGTGCCGGCCATCGCGCCGTGGACGCCCGAGGACGCGATGAAGCACGGCTTCGTCACGCTCAACCGCGAGGCCGGCTTCAATTCGCCGCTGTATGCCAACCGGCCCTTCCATTCCTTCGAGAACAACGTCTATCTGCGCCAGCCCTACGCCACGCAGTCGGGCCGCCAGCAGTTCTACGTCGATCATCCGCTGTTCATGAAGCTGGGCTGCCCGACGCCGACCGCCATGCCGGCCATGCGGCCGAACAGTTTCCCCTTCGCCTTCTACACGCCGCACACGCGCCACGGCATCCATTCGCAGTGGCGCACCAACACCCAGTTGCTGCGCCTGCAACGCGGCGAGCCGCATGTCTGGCTCAACCCGCGCACCGCGCAGGACAAGGGCATAGTCGAGGGCGGCCCGGTGCGCGTGTTCAACGACGTCGGCGAATTCTTCGCCCGCGCCAAGCTGATGCCGGCCATCCCGCCGGGCTCGGTGGTCATGGACCACGCCTGGGAGCCCTATCAGTTCAAGAACCAGCTCGGCCTCAACAACGCCGTGGCCGGACTGATCTCGCCGCTGGAACTGGTGGACGGCTGGGGGCATCTCAAATTCAATCCCAACTGGGACGGCAACATGATCGCCTTCGAATCGGCGGTGGATGTGGAGAAATCGGCATGAGTACACGCCAATTGGCGATGGTCATCGACCTCAACAAATGCATCGGCTGCCAGACCTGCACGCTGGCCTGCAAGTCGCAATGGACCGACCGGGGGGGGCGCGAATTCATGTACTGGAACCACGTCGAGAGCAAGCCCGGCGAGGGCTACCCGCGCGACTGGGAGCAGGCTGGCGGCGGTTGGGAGCCGGCCGGCGACAAGCTCAAGCCCGGCCGCCTGCCGCGCCTGGCCGAGGACTACGGCATTCCCGCAGACTTCAACTACGACGCCGCCTTGTTTCAGGAAGGCGAGCAGCCCTTGCGCCCGACGGAAGCCATGCAGTGGGGACCGAACTGGGAGGAGGACCAAGGTGCCGGCGAGTTCCCCAACGGCTACTTCTTCTACCTGCCGCGCCTGTGCAATCACTGCACGAAACCCGCCTGCCTCGCCGCCTGCCCGCGCCAGGCGATTTCCAAGCGCGAGGAGGACGGCATCGTGCTGATCGACCAGGAGCGCTGCCGCGGCTACCGCTACTGCGTCGCCGCCTGCCCCTACAAGAAGATCTATTTCAATCCGCTGGCCGGCCGCTCCGAAAAATGCATCTTCTGCTATCCGCGCGTCGAGAAGGGCATTCCGCAGGCCTGCGCCTATCAGTGCGTCGGCCGCGCCCGCCACGTCTCCTACCTCGACGACAAGGCCGGCGCCGCCTACCGGCTGGTGCATGAGTGGAAGGTGGCGCTGCCCCTGCATCCCGAGCACGGCACCCAGCCCAATGTCTATTACGTGCCGCCACTGTCCACCTCGACCTTCGACGCCAACGGCAAACCGACCGGCACGCCGCGCATTCCCGACGACTACCTGGTGTCGCTGTTCGGCCCCGGCGTCGGCGCGGCGCTGGAAACCCTGCGCCGCGAGATCGCGCGCAAAGAGCAGGGCGAGGCGTCGGAGTTGATGGACCTGCTGATCGCCTACCGCCACGGCGATATGTTCCGTCTCGACCGAATCGAAGGCCAGCGGCCATGAGAGCCCAGGCAGCCCTCGCCCTGCTGGCGGCAACCCTGACGACGGCCGCCCTCGCCGGCGAGCCGGCGGTCATTCGGGCGACTCGCAACGTCGGCGCTGCGGCCGCCGTCGCCGATCCCGACCACCCGGCGTGGGAGGACGTGCCGGCCAGCGTCGTCAGCCTCGAAACGGCCTTCCCCGGCCATCCGTCCATCGTCGGCACGGCCGTCGCGCAGCAGGTTGCAGTGAAGGCGCTGCGCGGCTCGGCCGGACTGGCGATCCGCCTCGAATGGAGCGATCGGATGGCCGACAGCGCGAGAACCCAGGATCGCTTCGCCGACGGCGTCGCCATCCAGTTCCCCCGCGACGGCAAGACCGACACGACGCCCTACATGGGCGGCGCCGGGCGCACGGTCAACATCTGGTACTGGAATGCGGCCAGGAATGCCGCCGAAAACCTCTGGGCCGACGGCTTCGGCACCCTCGCCCGCTTACCGACGCAGGACGTCAAGGCCCATGGCCGCTATGCCGACGGCAAATGGCGGGTGACATTCTTCCGTGCCTGGCGTTCATCCGAGCCGCGCGCCGTCAAACTGCGCGACGCGTCCGCCGGCAGGCAGCCCCTGGCTTTCGCGGTCTGGGACGGCGCCAACAATGAGCGCGACGGCTTCAAGGCGGTAACCCTCAACTGGCAATCGCTACAATGGGGCAAATGAAGCTGTTTCACATCTCTGCCCCCTTGGGCGGGAACGGTATCCCGGGATAGGGATTCAAGTCCACGTCATGTGCGAATTGTTCGGCGCATCCGCCAGCCAGGCCAGGGGATATTCCCCCTGGCTGATGCCCTTTCGCGAACGCGGCGGAGCCGCGGCCGACAACCCGGATGGCTGGGGTATCGCCAGTTGGGCCAGCGATCAAGCCCGAATCGAAAAATCGCCCGAACCCGGATGGCGCAGCGAACGCTTTCGCCAATTGGCGCAGAGCGTGAACAGCAGACTCCTGCTGGCCCATGTCCGCAAGGCGCGCCATCCGCCGCTTCCCGGCCTGCTCAACACCCATCCCTTCGCACACGCGTGCTGCGACCGGGAATGGGTGTTCGCCCACAACGGCATGGTGCCGGACCTGATCGACCAATCCGGTCCAGAGGCGATCTGTCGCCCGGAGGGCGAGACGGATTCCGAATTCGCGTTCTGTCATCTGCTGGCCGCCATCGTCGATGCCTACGACGACGACCTCGCGCATTGGCTGGAACAGTTGGCGACGCGCGCGACGGCGATCGCCGCGCTGGGCAAGTTCAACTTCCTGTTGTCCGACGGACGCGTCCTGATTGCCTACGGACATGACCGCCTGCATCACGCCGAGCGGGCCGGCGGAGTCGCCCTGATCGCCACCGAAGCGCTCGACGCCGGCGCGTGGCAAGCATTCGCGCCCGGTGAACTGCGCGTGTATCGCGATGGCGTCCTGCTTGCCTCCCATGCCGCCGTGCCCTTCCGGCAGGAGAATCGCCTGCCATGAATGCGCGCCTGCTCACCCTCCTGGCCTTGCTGGTCGGCGTCAGCCTGTCCGCCCGCGCCGATGGCGACATTGAATGGCGCCATCGCGCCACGCAAGGCGCGGTGACGCTCTCTGCCAATCCAATCGGAACTGCGGCGCGCAGGTCCTTTTACACAGCACGCGGCTTCGCGGCAGAGACGATCCGGCCCTATGCGCTAGCCTGCGGCTTTTCCTTGGGCATGAAAAACAGCGGCGCAGCCACCCTGAGTACCCGTCTTGCCGATTGGCGTGCCGTCGGCGCCGACGGTCGCGCGGTACGCTTGCGGCTGCCGGCCGAGTGGGACCAGCAATGGGCCAGCACGCATGTACCCGAAGCGGCGCGCATCGCCTTTCGCTGGGCGCAATTCCAGGCGGAAAACATTTTCGACGCAGGCGACTGGATCATGGGCATGGCGACGCTGGAAGCGCCGCTGCCCGGCAGCTTTCGCCTCGTTGCGCTTTACCATGATGAAAAGGGAGACCATGAGATCGTGCTCGACAAACTTGCCTGCAACCATGACTGAGTTGGCAACTGCACGCCGCGGGTTTCTCGCCGCTGCCGCCGGGTTTGCAGCGCTGGCGGCCGTGCCTGCGGTATGGGCGCAAGGCAGGGGCATGTCGCCCGTAGCCGGCGTCCCGCCAGCGCCGACTCTGGTCTTGCCGGACATGGATGACAAGACCATCGACCTGGCGCGCTACCGCGGCAAGGTGGTGTTGGTGAATTTCTGGGCGACCTGGTGCCCGCCCTGCCGCAAGGAATTTCCCTCGCTCGGGCGCGTGCGCAAGCTCTTCAAGCCGACCGAGTTCGAGGTGGTCGCGGTGAATGTCGGCGAAGATCCGGAAACCGTGTTTTCATTTGCCGGCGCACCCGATTTCCCGGTACTGTTCGACCGCGATTCGCAAGCGATGGCGCGCTGGCCGGTGAAGGGACTGCCGACAACGCTGGTGGTCGACCGCCAGGGTCGCCTGGCGTTGCGCGCCGTCGGCGGTCGCGAATTCGACGATCCGGCCATCGTCGAACAACTCCGGGAATTACTCATGCCAAGGAGCACATGATGAGCGAAGGCCTGTCCACCCGTTGCGTCCACGCCGGCGAGATTGCCGACGCCCACGGCTCGCCGCACACGCCGATCTACAACACCACGACCTTCAAATTCCCCTCCACCGCCGACCTGCTCGATGTGGTCGATGGCAAAAAACCGGGCAGCCTCTACACGCGCTACGGCCTCAATCCGACCATCCAGGCACTGGAGGCCAAGCTGGCCAGCCTCGAAGCGGCGGAAACCGCCTGGGCCTTCTGTTCCGGCATGGCGGCGGAAGCGGCGCTGTTCTTCACCCATGGCCGCGCCGGCATCGTCTGCCTGGGCGATGCCTATGGCGGCACGCTGGAACTGCTCGGCGAGCAGATCCGCATGCTCGGTACGCGCACCCACCTCCTGCTCGGCAGCGAGCTGGCTCTGGCCGAAAGCCGCCTCGCCGACGGTTGCGGCCTGGTCTTCCTGGAAACGCCGACCAACCCGACGCTGGAAGTGCTCGATATCCGCCGCATCGCCGACATGTGCCATCGTCATGCGGCCCTGCTGGTGGTGGACAACACCTTCGCCTCGCCGGTGAATCAGTCGCCGCTGGCGCTCGGCGCCGATTTCGTGGTGCATAGCGCGACCAAGTATCTCGGCGGCCATTCCGACATCACCGCCGGCGTGCTGGCGGGCCGCAAGGAACTCATGATGCCGGTGTGGGCCTGGCGCAAGAACCTGGGTTCGATGCTCGCCCCGGAAACCGCGGCATTGCTGTCGCGCAGCCTGCGCACGCTGGTGGTGCGGGTCGAGCGGCAAAACCATACGGCCCAGGCCGTGGCCGAAGCCATGACGCGGCACGGGCAGATCGCTCGCGTGTTCTATCCCGGTCTGCCGGATTTCCCCGGACACGAACTGGCCAAGTCGCAGATGCGGGGTTTCGGCGGCATGCTCAGCATTGAAGTCAAGGGCGGTGGCGCAGCCGCGACGCGGGTTGCCGACCAGCTGAAGCTTTTCGCGCTGGCGCCCAGCCTGGGCGGCGCCGAAAGCCTGGTGACGCAGCCCTGCACCACCACCCATCACGGGCTGGCGCCGGAAGAGCGCGAACGGCGCGGCATCTCGGATGCCCTGCTGCGCCTCTCGGTCGGCCTCGAAGACGCCGAAGACCTGATTGCCGACCTGGAACAAGCGCTGCGCTGATCGCCATGAACGAATACATCCTGTTTGATGCAAGCCTGCGCGACCGCTTCGTGAAGTTCGCCACGGATCTCGGCCTCGCGCCCCAGATCCGTGCCGATCAGATTGAGGGTTTCGTGGTCGCCTTGCCGGATGACCTGGCAGATGACATCGAAGAGACTATTGAGGATGAGTACGCGACGCTGATGGCGGAACAGGTGAGCCTGATGGAATCCGCGGGGGACAGCGAGGCGCGAACCCTGGTACGGATCAACGCCACGCTGGCGGATGGCTCGCCACGTATCGTGCAGCTTCCTGCTGCTTATGGACGCCGCCTGTTCGAGCACTTCACGGTCGACGAAATCCATGAACTCGTCTCGGCCGTCGTGCAAAGCGCCCTGAATCCGGTGGAAGGACCGATGTGCCGCAAGACATCCGGCCCCAGCTCTCCCGCAGGGGTAAGTGCCACGCCAGATGACGCGCCATGAATTCACCCATTTATCTCGATTACAACGCCACCACCCCGATCGCACCTGAGGTTGCCGCCGCGATGCGGCCCTGGATCGAAGAACAGTTCGGCAATCCGTCCTCGTCGCACGACTACGGACAGCGGGCGCGCAAGGCAGTGGCGGATGCCCGTGCCGCTGTTGCGACGCTGGTCGGCGCAACCGCCGACGAGATGGTGTTCACCGGCAGCGCCACCGAGGCCAACAACCTGGCGCTGCTTGGCCTTGCGCGCGCGATGCCGCCGAGCAGGCGCCACCTGATCGTCAGCGCCATCGAGCATCCGGCGGTGATGCAGCCAGCCCTGCATTTGCGCGACGAAGGATGGGATCTAACGGTGCTCCCGGTGGATGAATTCGGCCGCATCGCAACGGACGATCTGCGCGCCGCGCTGCGACCCGACACGGCGCTGGTATCGGTGATGCACGCCAACAACGAAGTCGGCACGATCCAGTCCGTGGCCGCAATCGCGGCCCTGGCGCGCGCCAACGGCAGCATCGTGCATGCCGATGCCGCACAGTCGACGGGCAAGGTGCCACTCGATGTCGGGGAACTCGGTGTCGATCTGATGACGCTGGCCGGCCACAAGTTTTATGCGCCCAAGGGTATCGGCGCGCTCTACGTTCGCCGCAACACGCCAATCAAGCCAATTCTCTTCGGCGCCGATCAGGAGCGCGGCCTGCGACCCGGCACCGAGAACGTGGCGCAGATCGTCGGCTTCGGCGAAGCGACGCGACTGGCACGGGCAAGGCTGCCGCACGCGACGCGACATCTGGCCGCCTTGCGCGACGACCTGCACCGCCATTTAGCGGCTGCGGTACCGGGCCTGGTGCTTAACGGCCATCCCGCGCAGCGCCTGCCGAATACCCTGCACGTATCCTTTCCCGGCGTTGCGGGACGCGATCTGCTGGCGGCGGCCGGCGAGGTCGCCGCGTCGGTCGGTTCGGCCTGTCATTCCGACGCCGATGCGGTCAGCGGCGTGCTTGCGGCCATGGGCTGCAACTCGGCACGGGCGCGCGGCGCGGTCAGGCTGTCGGTGGGCTTGCCAACCTCGGCGCGCGAGATCGAACGGGCGGCAGCTGCGCTGATTGCCGCATGGCGCCAGATGGCTCGATAAGATTGGATCCGGCGACCTACGATGCCTGGTATCGAACCGCGCGAGGGCGCTGGATTGGCGAAACCGAATACCGCCTGCTATACCGGGCGCTGGCGCCTCGCCCCGCCGAAACGATCCTCGACGCGGGCTGCGGTACCGGCTATTTCAGTCGCCATTTCGTGCAAGACGGCCATCCGGTGCTTGGCATCGACCTCGATCCTGCTGCCGCAAACTTCGCGCGAAGAAGTCGGTCGCCGGCACTTGCCGTCGCGGTGGCCGACATGACTGCCTTGCCCTTCCCCGACCGCAGCTTTGACTGCGTCGTCGCAGTGACATCGCTTTGCTTCGTCGCGGATGAAGCAAAGGCCATTCAGGAAATCGTTCGCGTGGCACGTCGACGTTTCGCCCTGGGACTGCTCAACCGGGACAGTCTGCTCTATCGGACCAAAAGCCGCGCCGTCGGCAGCTATGCCGGGGCACGCTGGCACCGGGCCTCGTCGCTAGCCGCACTGATGAGCGGCCTGCCGGTGCGCGACCTGCGCGTGGCGACGGCGATTTTCGTTCCGGGCGGCGGACCGTGTGCACAGCGACTGGAAAGCCTGGTTCCGGCGGGCCTGCCCTGGGGCGGCTTCATCGCCGTGACAGGAAGCGTATCCCATGATGAATGAAAGCAGCGGCATGGCCGCTCTGCTTCGATAACGCAACAAGAGGAAAATCATGAGCAAGAAAATCAGCATCATCGGCAGCGGCTTCGCTGCATTGACCGCCGCCCGCAGCCTGCGTCGACTCGATCCACGGGCGGATATCACCCTGATCGCGCCACGACCCGAGTTCATCTATCTGCCCAGTCTTATCTGGCTGCCGTCAGGCAAGCGCAAGCCACAGGATCTCGTGGTGCCGCTCGACAAGTTCCTGCGCAGTCAAAACATTCACTTTCTGGCTGGCGAAGCCACCGGCATCGAAGACGGCGGGCGTACCGTGCTGACGTCGGCAGGACCGATAGGGAACGAGGGCCTCGTCATCGCCTGCGGCGGCCGCTTCATCAAGAAACTGCCGGGGATCGAACACGCGATCCTGCCCTGCGAAGGCATCGCGCCCGTGGAACGCCTGCGCGAGCGGCTCGCCGCGCTGCAATCCGGGACCGTGGCGCTCGGTTTCGCCGGCAATCCGAATGAGCCAACCGCCATGCGCGGCGGTCCGATCTTCGAATTCCTGTTCGGGTTCGACACCCAGTTGCGGCGCGAGGGGCGGCGTGAGCAGATCAAGCTCGCCTTCTTCAACCCGATGCCCAATCCGGGGCATCGTCTGGGTGAGCAGGCCCTGCGACGCTTGATGGCGGAAATGCAGCGCCGTGAAATCGACACGCATCTCGGGCACAAGCTGCTCGGCTTCGAACCCGGCAAGGTCAAGACCGAAGGCGGCGAGTTTGCCGCCGACATCATCGTCTTCATGCCGGGGATGACCGGCAACGCCTGGTTCGACAATACCGACCTGCCGCGCTCACCGGGCGGCCTGATCAAGGCCGATGCCTATTGCCGCGTCGACGGACGCGAGAAGGTTTATGTGGTGGGCGACGCGGGCAGTTTTCCCGGTCCCGACTGGATGCCCAAGCAGGCGCACATGGCCGATCTCCAGGCAGCGGCAGCGGCGAAGAATCTGCTGAGCGAAATGACCGGCCGTGCGCCGACCGAAACCTTCAAGGCCGAGCTGATGTGCATCGTAGACAGTCTCGATGCCGGCATGCTGGTGCGGCGTACCGAGTCGAACGCCTGGGCGTTGCCGCCGGTGAAGCTGATGCACGGCGCCAAGGATCTCTTCGAAACCATGTACCTGCGGCGCTATCGTTAGGCCCCAGCGTGCTGGGCGCAGGCATGACGCTGCGTTTGCAGAAGCACTGATCTCTCATTTATCCGGCGCCGGCGGAAAAGTCGGCGCTGGCGGCACGGCGTCCGGCGGTCAGATCTTCAGCCATCCCGCTCCGAAGTGGGATACGCGAGGAAGCCGAATGTCACCGCGACGCCCACATTCAGGATGCCGACCGCTGCCGTGGCGAGAACGACGAAGCGCTCGGCTTTTTCGGCGCCGGGATCGCGGCTGCCGATCGCCAGTTCCGCGCCGGCGAGGAACAGGATCACACCGAGAACCGACGCAGGAAACAGGCGGAACTGGGTGCCGACGGAATCTGCGAAGAACAGGGCGAGGACGAGCAATTCGGCGCCGAACATGATCCCCTTGCGATGGGGTGGGGCTCTTAGCTTGAAGAAGGCTGCATCGCGATAACGGCCATTCCTATAAGTGCTATTGCCGCTCCCGATATGTCCCAGCGAGTCAAGGGCATGCCATCAACAACACGAAGCCAGACCAGCGCAGATGCTACATAGACACCGCCGTAGGCCGCATACACCCGGCCACTCGCCGCTGGATGCAAGCTTAGTAGCCAAACGAAGATGGCAAGGCTAAATGCAGCCGGTAGCAGCAACCAGTAAGAACCATCCTTACGCAACCACAGGTAAGGCAAAAAGCAGCCAATGATTTCGGCAAATGCGGTAGCGAAAAACAGCAAGCCTGTCTTGATCATCGCATGTCCTCAATGTTTGTGCGAATCTTGAACAGCGGCGCGGCCAATAACGCGACAATCGTCCCGGTGTTCACAGCCCGGATCATCGCTTCTTCATGACATTTCGGCTGCTCACGGGAGCCGGACTCTCGTTCGGATGACAGGCGCACGCTTCCCCTTGGGCGGCGGCCACCAGTTCGTGCAGGATGCCGCATTCGGCAACGACGTGCCCGGCGTCACAGCGCGCGCGCAAGGCCGCGAGTTGCTTCGCCAGGGCCTGCATGGACTTGAGCCGCGCCCGCACCCGCGCCAGTTGCTCGTCGATCAGCCGGTCGATGTCGCCGCAGTCGGCATCGGGGTACGCAACGAAATCGAGCAGGCGCTCTATCCCGACGAGCGGCATGTCCAGAGCCCGGCAATGTCGGATGAACGCCAGCCGCTCGACGTGGGCGGGGCTGTAAGCGCGGTAGCCGTTGGCGGTGCGGGCGGGCGGCGCCAGCAGTCCGGCCTTTTCGTAGTAGCGGATGGTTTCGATATTCACGCCCATCGCCTGTCCCAGTTCGCCGATACGCATGGCGTCTCCTTTTTTGGATCGGCAAATTCTACCCCTTGACCCTGGAGCCGCTACGGGGTTTTAAATGGCACTGACACATGAACATGGAGCCGCAATGAAACCATCGGAATTCGTCATCACCAACCTGGACTGTCCAACCGAAGAAGCGCAGATGCTGCGCACCACCCGGCTGCTCGACTGGCAGTCGCTGGACATTCAGCGCCTCATAAGCACGCGGGGCTGGCGCGACCCGGGCGAGTTCGAGCGCATCGGCGCGATCTACCGCTTCGTGCGCGACGAGATTGCCTTCGGCTACAACGAGCGCAACGATCTGCCCGCCTCGCGCATCCTTGAAGACGGCTACGGGCAATGCAACACCAAAACCATTTTGCTGATGGCGCTGCTGCGCGCGGCGGGCGTTCCCTGCCGCCTACACGGGGCCACCATTCACAAGAAGCTGCAGCAGGGGGTCGTCAGCGGCCTCTTCTACCGGCTCGCACCGGACAGCATTCTGCATACCTGGGCCGAGGTGCCGATCAAGGAAGGCTGGGCTGCTCTGGAGGGCGTCATCCTGGACAAACCTTATCTCGACGGTCTGCGTCAGTTTGTGCCGACCGAATCGGGCTGCATGGTCGGCTACGCGGTCGGCACGGACAACTGGAGCGCGCCGGCCATCGAATGGGAAGGACGCGATACCGCCATACAGCAAACCGGTGTCAACCATGACTTCGGCATTTTCGACGATCCCGACGCGTTTTACGCGAGCCACGGCGGCAACCTGTCGGGAATCAGGTCATGGCTGTTTCGTTACCTCGTTCGTCACATCATGAACCGCAAGGTGGCGCGAATCCGGTCGACAGGATGTTGAACCCG
>Ga0156014_1069_pt1 | contig 22777 bp, 20 predicted proteins | sample RifCSPlowO2_02_FD_107668 | JGI IMG/M metagenome (GOLD analysis project Ga0156014, IMG submission 107668) | Rhodocyclales bacterium RIFCSPLOWO2_02_FULL_63_24 | reverse complement strand
ATGCGGCCGGAGAAGATGTTCTTCTTGCCCTGCTTGGCGACGGTCAGCAGACCGGCCTTGATGGCGTAGAGCGGAATCGCATTGACCAGATCGCGCAGGGTGATGCCGGGTTGCAGTGTGCCCTTGAAGCGCACCAGCACGGATTCGGGCATGTCCAGCGGCATGACGCCGGTGGCGGCGGCGAAGGCGACCAGGCCGGAACCGGCCGGGAAGGAAATGCCGATCGGGAAGCGGGTGTGGCTGTCACCGCCGGTGCCGACGGTATCCGGCAGCAGCAGGCGGTTCAACCACGAGTGGATCACGCCGTCGCCGGGACGCAAGGATATGCCGCCGCGCGCGGTGATGAAGGAAGGCAGGGTGCGGTGGGTCTTGACGTCGACCAGCTTCGGGTAGGCGGCGGTGTGGCAGAAGGATTGCATCACCAGGTCGGCGGAGAAGCCGAGGCAGGCGAGGTCTTTCAGTTCGTCGCGGGTCATCGGTCCGGTGGTGTCCTGGCTGCCGACCGAGGTCATCTTCGGTTCGCAGTAGGTGCCGGGACGAATGCCCTTGCCTTCGGGCAGGCCGCAGGCGCGGCCGACCATCTTCTGCGCCAGGCTGAAGCCCTTGCCGCTGTCCTTCGGCGCCTGCGGCAGGCGGAACAGCGTCGAGACCGGCAGGCCGAGGAATTCGCGCGCCTTGGCGGTCAGGCCGCGGCCGATGATCAGGTTGATGCGGCCGCCGGCGCGCACTTCGTCGAAAATGACATCGGACTTGACCTGGAACTCGGAAATGACAGCGCCGTTCTTCAGCGCCTTGCCTTCATAGGGGCGCAGTTCGACTTCGTCGCCCATGTCCATCTGGCCGACATCGAGTTCGATCGGCAGCGCGCCAGCGTCTTCCATGGTGTTGTAGAAGATCGGCGCGATCTTGGTGCCCAGACAGACGCCGCCGAAGCGCTTGTTGGGCACGAAGGGAATGTCTTCGCCGGTGAACCAGAGCACGGAGTTGGTGGCGGACTTGCGCGAGGAGCCGGTGCCGACCACGTCGCCGACATAGGCGACGAGATTGCCCTTGGCCTTGAGTGCGTCGAGCTGCTTGATCGGGCCGCGTTCGCCGGCCTTGTCGGCTTCGATGCCGGGACGCGGGTTCTTCAGCATGGCCAGCGCGTGCAGCGGAATGTCGGGACGGCTCCAGGCGTCGGGTGCCGGCGAGAGATCGTCGGTGTTGGTTTCGCCGGTGACCTTGAAGATGGTGACCTTGAGCGATTGCGGTACTTCCGGGCGCTGCGTGAACCATTCGGCATCGGCCCAGGACTGCATCACGGCCTTGGCATTGGCGCTGCCGGCCTTGGCCTTTTCGGCGACGTCATGGAAGAAGTCGAACATCAGCAGGGTGGATTTCAGCGCCTTGGCGGCGGTGGCGCCGACCACGGCGTCGTCGAGCACGTCGATCAGCGGCTTGACGTTGTAGCCGCCGACCATGGTGCCGAGCAGTTCGGTGGCTTTCTCGCGCGAGATCAGCGGGCACGCCGTGTTACCAGCGGCAACTCCTGCGAGGAACTCGGCCTTGACCTTGGCGGCATCGTCGACGCCGGCTGGAACCCGGTAGGTGATCAGGTCGACGAGGAAAGCCTCTTCGCCCGCATTTGACAACTGTTGCGGGTTTTTCAGCAGGGCTACCAACTCTTCGGTCTGCTGCTTGGTCAGCGGCAGCGGGGGAATACCAAGGGCGCCGCGTTCGGCGACGTGTTGGCGATAGGCTTCAAGCATGATCAGGTCCTCTCGTTGGGATCAGTGAAAACATGGTGTGGTACTTCTATTCGGTGGCCGCCGGGAAGAAACGGTGCCGGGCTTCGGCCGGCAGAGCGGCGCCGGTGGCGTGGGCCCGCCTCAGCAGCTCCCAGTAATAACGGTAGGACGCCCGGTCGTGCAGCGTGCCTTCCCAGGCGATCGGACCCCAGTTGGCGTTTTGTGCGGCGATCAGGATTCCGGCGGCTTCGGTCACTTCCGCAAAATCGGGGCGCATGGCCTCGACGATGGGCTGGATCTGGCACGGGTGGATGCTCCACATGCGCAGGAAGCCAAACTCGTTCTTCGCGCGGCGCGCATCGTCGCGCGCCACGTCGGGATCGTTGAGTTCGGTGGTCACGTTGTGCGCCGGGATCACGCCATTGCCCAGCGCCGCGGCGGCGATCTCGCACTTGGCGCGGGCGATCAGCGGATGCGAGAACTGGCCGGGCGAGCGCATCGCGCTGCCGGGAATCGCACCGTGATGGGCGCTGACGAAATCCATCAGGCCGAAGTCGATCGACTCGACGTGGGGCAGGGCGGCGATCTGCCAGACTTCATGCAAGGCGCCGGGGGTTTCGATCAGGACATGGACCGGAATTTCGCACTCGATGTTGTTGCGCCTGCGTATTTCGTCGAGCGCCGCGATCTGGCTCAGCGCATCGTCGGCATTGGCCACCTTGGGCAACACGATGTAGGCGAGCTGCGTCCCGGCACGATCGACGATGATGTTCAGGTCATCGCGCCAATGCGGGTGGCTGACATCGTGGATGCGGGCGCCGAGCCGGCCATGGCGATTGTCGGCATGCAGCAACAGGTCGGCGATCATTCCCGCATGCTCGGCTTCGCGACCGGCCGGCGCGCCGTCCTCGCAATCGGCCGTGACGTCGAACATGGGTAGGCCGTCGGCCAGCAACTCGGATTGCAGTTGCAAGGCTTTGCGAATGGTTTTTTCGGATCCGGCGTAGTGCTCGCAGGCGGGCAGCGCCGGGAAGGGCTTGGCGCCCTGGTAAAGAACGGCGGCGGGATGAAGCGGTGGGCTCATCTCAGAATAAGCTCGTCGTGCTCCGCTTCATCGCGCCGCCGGTGGCCATCAGCCGAGGAGGCTGGCGACGCCGGCTTGCTCTTCTTGCAGTTCGGCAAGGGTCTTGTCCATCATGCTGCGCGAGTAGTCGTCGATGGCCAGGCCCTCGACGCGCTTGTACTCGCCGCCTTCGCAAGTGACCGGCACGCCGTAGATGATGTCCTTGGGTACGCCGTAGCTGCCGTCGGACGGCACGCCCATGGTGACCCACTTGCCCTGGGTGCCGAGCGCCCAGTCGTGCATGTGGTCGATGGCGGCGTTGGCGGCGGAAGCAGCGGACGATGCGCCGCGTGCGGCGATGATGGCGGCGCCACGCTTGCCGACCGTCGGGATGTACTCGGTCTTGTACCAGGCCTCATCGTTGATCGCGGCGGGAGCGGCGGTGCCGGCGACGGTGCAGAAGCGCAGATCGGGGTACATGGTCGGCGAGTGGTTGCCCCAGACGATCATTTTTTCCACGTCGGAAACGGCTTTGCCGGTGCGCGTCGCGAGTTGCGAAATGGCGCGGTTGTGATCGAGGCGCAGCATGGCGGTGAAGTTCTTTTGCGGCAGACTGGGAGCCGATTTCATGGCGATGTAAGCGTTGGTGTTGGCGGGATTGCCGACCACCAGCACTTTGACATTGCGCGAAGCGACGTCGTTCAATGCCTTGCCCTGCTCGATGAAAATCTTGGCGTTTTCCATCAGCAGATCCTTGCGCTCCATGCCCGGGCCGCGCGGCTTGGCGCCGACCAGCAGGGCGTAGTCGGCGTCCTTGAACGCAACTTTCGGATCGTCGGTGCCGACCATGCCGGCCAGCGTCGGGAAGGCGCAATCGTCGAGTTCCATCATGACGCCCTTCAGGGCTGCCTGCGCCTTTTCCATCGGCAGTTCCAGCATCTGCAGAATCACGGGCTGATCTTTGCCCAGCATCTCGCCAGCGGCGATGCGGAACACCAGGGCGTAACCGATTTGGCCGGCAGCGCCGGTCACTGCAACACGAACGGGGGCTTTTGGCATTTGTAGAACTCCTGTATCAGTTTGAATCAATTGGACAAGACTGCAAAGAAAATGGGCTGATCGAATGCTGCGGCACAACGCAATTCCTTTGCCGATGAAACGATGCGATCGCTCACCAGAATGTTAGTTCCTGTGTTGCGCTGTGTCAATATCTGTTAGTTATCTTATATAAGACATAAGACATAGTGTGGACGGGCAGGAAAAAATATGTTCAAATGCTGCCCATGCCGCCATCTGCCGTATCGCCCAAGGGGCCTTCCTCCGATACACCGTCCGCGAGCGCCTCCTCCGGGGCAGCATCGCCTACCTTCAGTCCCTTGTATCGCCAGATCAAGAGCTTGCTCCTGCAGCGCCTTGAATCCGGCGAGTGGCGTCCGGGCGAAGCGATTCCCAGCGAATCGGAGTTGGCCACCCGCTTCAATGTCAGCCAGGGCACCGTGCGCAAGGCCATCGACGAAATGGCCGCGGAAAACCTGCTGCTGCGCCGTCAGGGTAAGGGAACTTTCGTCGCCTCGCACGACGATCCGCGCGCCTTCTTCCGTTTCCTGCGCCTGGTGCCGCTGGCCGGCGGCATCGAGCAGGCCCAGAGCATTCCGCTCGAATGCTGGCGCGCCAAGGCCGGGCCCGAAGTCGCCCGCATGCTCGAACTGAATATCGGCGATCCGATCAATATCGTGCGCCGCCTCCTGCAGTTTGCCGGCAAGCCCGTGGTGGTTGATGAGATCTACCTGCCGGGCAGCATCTTCGGCACGGTCACGCTCGAAATGTTGCGCGAATACGAAGGCTCGCTCTACAGTTTCTTCGAGAACCGCTTCGGTATCCGCATGGTGCGCGCCGAGGAACGCTTGCGCGCCGTACCCGCGGATCGGGCCAGCGCCGAATTGCTGAAGGTGGCGGAGGGCAGCCCGCTGCTGTCGGTCGAGCGCGTCAGCTTTTCCTATGCGGACAAACCGGTGGAGTGGCGGCGGGGACTGTATTCGACGAATGATCATTGCTATTTCAACGAGCTCGGCTAGAAAAGACTATAAATTTCTTTTCGATCTGTGACGGATTGTCTTATAGTGCGCCGCATCATAAATGGAGGTAATTGCGTATGCCAGAGATGACTAAACAGCGTCCGAAGTATTTGGCGCTCCATGAAATCAGGCTTCCCCTGGCTGGGTTCGCCTCGATATTGCATCGCGTCAGCGGTGCCGGGCTGTTCCTGATGCTGCCCCTGCTGATCTGGCTGCTTCAGCTTTCGCTCGGCACTTCCTCCGACAGCGCCGAGATGTTCGCCGCGGTAACCGGCAACTGGCTGGTCAAGCTGATCCTGCTGGGTTTGCTGTGGGCCTTCCTGCACCACTTCTGCATGGGCGTCCGCATCCTGCTGATCGACGTCCACGTCGGCGTCGAAAAGCAGCAGGCGCATGGCTCGGCAATGGCGGTGATGGTCGTCAGCCTGGCGCTGACGCTGGTCTTCGGTCTCAAGCTGCTGGGAGCCTACTGACATGAACCGTCTCGTTGTCGGCGCTCATTACGGACTCAAGGACTGGCTGGCGCAGCGCATTACTGCCATCGTCATGGCCGTGTATACCCTGATCATCTTTGCCGCGACGCTGGGCGGCGCCACCGCCTCGCGCGAGGCCTGGCACGCCTTCATGGCTCACGGCTTCATCCGTTTCATCACCTTCCTGTTCATCGTCAGCCTTTGCTATCACGCCTGGGTCGGGATCAGGGACATCTGGATGGACTACATCAAGCCCGCCGCCATCCGCGTAACGCTGCACGTGCTGACGCTGCTTGCCCTGGTCGGCTACGCCGGCTGGGCCACACAGATCATCTGGAGGCTCTGATAGTGAATTACACCGTTCGCAAATTCGATGCGGTCATCGTCGGCGCCGGCGGCGCTGGCCTGCGTGCCGCGATTCAGCTGTCCGAAGCCGGCTACAAGACCGCCGTGCTGACCAAGGTTTTCCCCACCCGTTCGCACACCGTGGCGGCCCAGGGCGGCGTTGCCGCCAGCCTGGGCAATTCCGAGGACGATCACTGGCACTGGCACATGTACGACACGGTCAAGGGTTCCGACTGGCTCGGCGACCAGGACGCGATCGAGTTCATGTGCCGCAAGGCCAACGAAGTGGTGGTCGAACTTGAACACTACGGCATGCCCTTTGACCGCCTCGACAACGGCAAGATCTATCAGCGCCCCTTCGGCGGCCACATGTCGAACTTCGGCGAAAAGCCGGTGCGCCGTTCCTGCGCCGCGGCCGATCGCACCGGTCACGCCATGTTGCACGCGATGTACCAGCGCAACGTCAAGGTCAACACCCAGTTCTTCGTCGAATGGCAGGCGCTGGACCTGGTGCGCGATGCCGAGGGCGATGTGCTGGGCGTCACGGCGATGGACATGGAGACCGGCGAAGTCGTCGTGTTCCATGCCAAGGCCACCATTTTCGCGACGGGCGGAGCGGGGCGCATCTTCTACTCGTCGACCAACGCCTTCATCAATACCGGCGACGGCCTGGGCATGGCGGCCCGTGCCGGCATTCCGTTGGAAGACATGGAATTCTGGCAGTTCCACCCGACCGGCGTGGCGGGTGCCGGCGTGCTGATCACCGAGGGCGTGCGCGGCGAAGGTGGCATCCTGCGCAACTCGGCCGGCGAACGCTTCATGGAGCGCTATGCGCCGAATGCCAAGGATCTGGCGTCGCGCGACGTGGTGTCGCGGGCGATGACCACCGAGATCAACGAAGGACGCGGCTGCGGACCGAACAAGGATTTCGTGCTGCTCGACATCACCCATCTGCCGCCCGAAACCATCATGAAGCGCCTGCCCGGCATCCACGAGATCGGCATCCAGTTCGCCGGCGTCGATTGTTTGAAGGAGCCGCTGCCGGTGGTGCCGACGGCCCACTACCAGATGGGAGGCATTCCGACCAACTATGCGGGCCAGGTCGTGGTGCCGAAGGATGGCGCCCCCGCGGTGCCGGTGCCGGGCTTCTACGCCGCCGGCGAGTGCGCCTGCGCGTCGGTGCATGGCGCCAACCGGTTGGGCACCAATTCGCTGCTCGACCTGCTGGTATTCGGCAAGTCGGCGGGCGAGACTGCCGTCGGCGATCTGAAGGGCAATGCCAAGGCGCACAAGCCGTTGCCGCAGGAGGCCATCGACAAAACCTTGGCGCGCCTGGGCCGTCTCGATAGCCAGAAGGATGGCGCCAGCGTACACGACACCCGCCTCGAAATGCAGCGCGCCATGCAGAAGCATGCCGGCGTGTTCCGCTTCAAGAACCTGCTGGCCGAAGGCGTGTCGCGGATTCACGAAATTGCGGGCAAGGTGGCGGCCACCGAGATCAAGGACAAGTCCAAGGTCTTCAACACCGCCCGCATCGAAGCGCTGGAACTGGACAACCTGATCGAAGTCGCCAAGGCGACCATGGTTTCCGCCAATGCCCGCACCGAGTCGCGTGGTGCCCACGTCCGGGACGACGCCCCGGATACGCCCGAAACCCCGGATGGACGCGACGACAAGAACTGGCTCAAGCACAGCCTGTGGTATCGCGAGGGCAATCGCCTCGACTACAAGCCGGTGCATATGCAGCCGCTGTCGGTTGACCCGATCGAGCTGAAGAAGCGCGCCTACTAACAAGGAACCGACGATGACGAACGCCACCCGTACCGTCCAATTCAAGATCTACCGTTACGATCCGGATCAGGACGCCAAGCCCTACATGCAGGACATCGAGATCGAAATCGACTCGACCGACCGCAAGCTGCTCGATGCCATGGTCAAGCTCAAGGCCAAGGACGATTCGATCGCTTTCCGCCGCTCCTGCCGCGAAGGCGTCTGCGGTTCCGATGCGATGAACATCAACGGCAAGAACGGCCTCGCCTGCCTGACCGCGATGGACAGCTTCCCCGCCGGCAAGCCGATCGTGCTGCGCCCGCTGCCGGGACTGCCGGTGATTCGCGACCTGATCGTGGACATGACGCAGTTCTTCAAGCAGTACAACTCGATCAAGCCCTACCTGATCAACAACGATCCGCCGCCCGAGCGCGAACGCCTGCAGTCGCCGGAGGATCGCGAAGAGTTGAACGGCCTCTACGAGTGCATTCTGTGTGCCTGCTGCTCGACCTCCTGCCCATCCTTCTGGTGGAATCCGGACAAGTTCGTCGGCCCGGCCGGCCTGCTGGCCGCGTATCGTTTCATTGCCGATACGCGGGACCAGGCGACCAGCGAGCGCCTCGACAATCTCGAGGATCCCTATCGCCTGTTCCGTTGCCACACGATCATGAACTGCGTCGATGTCTGCCCCAAGGGGCTGAATCCGACCAAGGCGATCGGCAAAATCAAGGAAATGATGGTCCGTCGGGCCGTCTGATGCATGGAAGAAGATCGCAAGGCGCGCATCAACCGCCTGAAATGGCATTGTCGGCGCGCCCTGCTGGAATTGGATCTGGTTTTCGATCGCTTCTGGGAGCGCTATGAAAGCGATCTCGACGCGCAAGGCGAGGCAGCGCTGGAGCAACTGCTGGAACTGGAAGACCACGAATTGTGGGCGCTGGTGAGCGGCAGGGAGGCCACCGATGATCCACGACTGCAGGAAATGATCGAGCGGCTGCGGGAGGTTTCACCCGCCGCCGATTTTTGAGTGACAACAGCATTTCAACGGACCTGAAAGAGGATCTGATCATGAGCACGAATCGCACAGCAAGCCTGACCATAGATGGCAAGACCGTAGAGTTTCCCGTGATGACAGGAGTCCACGGCAACGATGTGATCGATATCCGCACCCTGGGTGCCAAGACCGGGCTGTTTACCTACGATTCCGGCTTTCTCTCGACAGCCAGTTGCCAGTCGAAGGTGACCTATATCGATGGCGACAAGGGCGAGTTGCTGTATCGCGGCTATCCGATCGAGCAACTGGCGGAAAACTGCAACTTCCTCGAAGTTGCCTACCTGCTGAAGAACGGCGAACTGCCGAATTCGAAGCAGAAATCCGACTTCGAGAACACGATCAAGAAGCACACCATGGTGCACGAGCAACTGGTGAAGTTCTACCAGGGCTTCCGCCGCGATGCGCACCCGATGGCGGTCATGGTCGGCGTGGTCGGTGCCCTGTCGGCCTTCTATCACGATGCGACCGATTTCTCCGATCCCGCCGACCGCAACGTGTCGTTCAACCGGCTGGTGGCCAAGCTGCCGACCATCGTTGCCATGGCCTACAAGTACAACACCGGCCAGCCCTTCATGTATCCGCGCAACGACCTCGACTACACCGCCAACTTCATGCACATGATGTTCGGCACGCCCTGCGAGGAATACAAGCCGAATCCGGTGCTGACCCATGCGCTCGACACCATCTTCACGCTGCATGCCGACCACGAGCAGAATGCCTCGACCTCGACTGTGCGCCTGGCCGGTTCGTCGGGCGCCAATCCCTTCGCCTGCATCTCGGCCGGCATCGCCTGCCTGTGGGGCCCGGCGCACGGCGGCGCCAACGAGGCCTGCCTGGAAATGCTCGAGGAGATCGGCGACGTGTCGCGCGTCGGCGAGTACATCAAGCGCGCCAAGGACAAGAACGACAGCTTCAAGCTGATGGGCTTCGGCCACCGCGTATACAAGAACTTCGATCCGCGCGCCAAGCTGATGGGCAAGGTTTGCGCCGACGTGCTGGGCGAACTCGGTCTGGAGAACGACCGTCTGTTCAAGCTGGCCAAGGAGCTGGAAAAGATCGCTCTCGAAGATCCTTATTTTGTCGAGAAAAAGCTCTACCCGAACGTCGATTTCTACTCGGGTATCGTGCAGAAGGCGCTCGGCATCCCGACTTCGATGTTCACCTGCATCTTCGCCCTGGCCCGCACCGTCGGCTGGATGACGCAGTGGGAAGAGATGATCACCGATCCGGAATACAAGATCGGCCGTCCGCGCCAGTTGTACATCGGCGCCGCGCGCCGCGACGTCACGCCGTTGGGCCAGCGCTGAGCAAAAGGGGGCGGTCGACGCCCCCTGTTTTATGTGTCTCATTCAGGATCAGGTGATGCAATGATGAAGCAGATGCTGTCCAACTCGTATTTGTTCGGCACCAACACGCCGTACATAGAAGCGCTCTACGACGCCTATCTCGCCAATCCGGCGGCCGTCGAACCGGCTTGGCGCGACTACTTCGACAAGCTCGGGACTCTCCCGGGGGCAGGCAACTACACCGGGCCCGATGTGGCCCACTATCCGATCATTACCTCCTTCGCCCAGCGTGCCAAGGAAGGCACGCTGCAGGCCTCGTCCCGTGCCGCGATGTCCGATGGCAAGCAGGTCAAGGTCTTGCAGCTGATCAACGCTTACCGCTTTCTCGGCAACCGCTGGGCACAGCTCGATCCCTTGAAGCGCAGCGAGCGTCCCGCGATTCCGGAACTGGAGCCGTCGCACTATGGCTTTACCGAGGCCGATCTCGGTCAGGTATTCCAGACCGGCTCCTTTGCTGCGGTTCCAGAGTCCGCCACCCTGCGGGAGATTCTCGAAGCCAGCCGGCAGACTTTTTGCGGCACCATCGGCGCCGAGTTCATGTACTTGTCCGATGTGGGCCAGAAACGCTGGTTGCAGGGCAAGCTGGAACCCATCCGGGCGACGCCTGCCTACAGCGCCGAGGACAAGAAGCGCTTCCTGGTCCAGTTGACCCACGCCGAAACCCTGGAGCGCTACCTGCACACCAAGTACGTCGGCCAGAAGCGTTTTTCGCTGGAAGGCGGCGAAGCGCTGATCGTGGCCATGGACCAGCTGATCCGGACTGCCGGCACGGTCGGCGTGCAGGAGATGGTCATCGGCATGGCCCACCGCGGTCGCCTCAACGTACTGGTCAATACCCTGGGCAAGCAGCCCGCGATGCTGTTCGACGAGTTCGAAGGCAAGAAGAAGTCCGCGCTGTCCGCCGGCGACGTCAAGTACCACATGGGCTATTCGTCCGATGTCGGCACGCCGGGCGGCCCGGTGCACCTGACGCTGGCCTTCAATCCATCGCATCTCGAAATCGTCAATCCGGTGGTGGCTGGCTCGGTCTATGCGCGCCAGGTGCGCCGCGGTGCCGACGGCAAGAAGCAGGCGCTGCCGGTGCTGATCCACGGCGACGCGGCGGTGGCCGGGCAGGGCGTGAATCAGGAAATGCTCAACTTCTCCAACACGCGCGGCTACGGTACCGGCGGCACGGTGCATATCGTCGTCAATAACCAGATCGGCTTCACCACTTCCGACCTGCGCGACTACCGTTCCTCGCTGTATTGCACCGACATCTTCAAGATGATCGAGGCGCCGATCTTCCACGTCAATGGAGACGATCCCGAGGCGGTGGCGCTGGTGACCCAGATCGCCATGGAATATCGCCAGGAATTCAAGAAGGACGTGGTGATCGACATCGTCTGCTTCCGCAAGCTCGGCCACAACGAGCAAGACGAGCCGATGGTGACGCAGCCCCTGATGTACAAGAAGATCGCCCAGCACCCTGGCACCCGCAAGCTTTACGCCGACAAGCTCGCGGCGCAGGGCGTGATCGCCGCCGGCGACGCCGAGCAGATGATCAAGGACTATCGCGCTGCGCTGGATGAAGGCCGCCACTTGATCGATCCGGTGATCAGCGACTATCACAGCAAGTTTTCCATCGACTGGACGCCTTACATCGACGTTCCCTACACCGAGAAGTGCGACACCACGGTATCCACGGCGGAACTGCAACGCCTGGCAAAGCGCCTGACCGATATTCCCGCCAACTTCACCCTGCATTCGCGCGTCCAGAAAATCATCGACGACCGCAAGCAGATGGGCGAGGGCAAGTTGCCGGTTGACTGGGGTATGGGCGAGAACCTGGCCTACGCGACCCTGGTTGCTGCCGGCTTCAATATCCGCGTTTCGGGCGAGGATGTCGGACGCGGCACCTTCTTCCACCGTCATGCTGCGCTGCATGACCAGAACCGCGAAAAGTGGGATGAAGGCACCTACTGGCCGCTGCAGAACATCCAGGAGCACCAGGGGCGCTTCATGTGCTTCGACTCGGTCTTGTCCGAGGAAGCCGTGCTGGCCTTCGAATACGGTTTTGCGACGGCCGCACCCAACGAAATGGTGGTTTGGGAGGCGCAGTTCGGCGATTTCGCCAACGGTGCGCAGGTCGTCATCGACCAGTTCCTGTCGTCCGGCGAGGCCAAGTGGGGCCGCGGCTGCGGCCTGGTGTTGCTGCTGCCGCACGGTTACGAGGGCCAGGGCCCGGAGCATTCGTCCGCGCGCCTGGAGCGCTACATGCAGCTTTCGGCCGAGTTCAACTGGGAAGTCTGCGTGCCGACCAATGCCGCGCAGATTTACCACATGCTGCGCCGGCAGATGCTGAGGAAGCAGCGCAAGCCGCTGGTGGTCATGACGCCGAAGTCGCTGCTGCGCCACAAAGACGCTACCAGTTCCATGGACGATCTGGCCAACGGTACCTTCCAGACCATCATCGGCGAAATCGACAAGGTCGAGGCGAAGAAGGTGACGCGCATGGTCACCTGTGCAGGCAAGATCTATTTCGACCTGCTCGCGGAGCGTCGTGCGAAGAAGATCGACCACATCGCCCTGGTCCGCGTCGAGCAGCTCTATCCCTTCGACGATCGCAGGCTGGCGGAGGAAATGAAGAAGTATCCGAACCTCAAGGAACTGGTCTGGTGCCAGGAGGAGCCTGAGAATCAGGGGGCTTGGTACGCCAAGCATCACCGGCTGACGGAACTCATCAAGAAGGGCCAGACCCTGAGTGTGGTTGCGCGCCCTGCTTCGGCCTCGCCGGCCGTGGGCTATGCGGCCAAGCACACCCTGCAGCAAAAGGAAGTTGTCAACGCCGCCCTCGGCATTAAGGAATAGCGGAGAAATGAAGACCATCCCCCCGCCCCCCTTCCAACAGAAGGGGATGACCAATGTTCGCGGGCTGCGCCCGCTCAATTTTCTGGCCGTTTCTCCTTGGGGCGGCCCTGCGGAGAAATCATGCTGATCGAAGTCAAAGTACCCCAGTTGTCCGAGTCGGTGGCCGAAGCCACCCTGTCGGCATGGCATGTCAAGGAAGGCGACGCGGTCACTCGCGACCAGAATCTGATCGACATCGAAACCGACAAGGTGGTCCTTGAACTGCCGGCACCGGATTCCGGCGTGATCGTCAAGATCATCAAGAGCAACGGCGAGTCCGTCGTTTCCGGCGAAGTCATCGCGCAGATCGATACCGAAGCCAAGGGTGCCGTGGCAAGCCCTGCCGCCAAGCCGGCGGCAGCGCCCGCTGCGCCTGCCGCGTCACCGGCTGCTGCTACGGCAATGCCCTCGGCGCGCAAGATCATGGACGAAAAGAACATTGCCGCGGGCGACGTGCAAGGCAGCGGTCGCGGTGGCCGCATCCTCAAGGAAGACGTCAGCGGCGGCGCCAAGGCAGCCCCGATTCCTGCAGCCGCCAAGGTCGCCGTGTCACCGGCGCCGACTCTTGCCGGCAAGCCCGCCCTGCCGCAGCCCAATGTCGTCAGCGCCGATGCCATCGTCGCCGACCGTCCGGAGCAGCGCGTGCCGATGTCGCGCCTGCGCGCCCGTGTCGCCGAGCGCCTGGTACAGTCGCAGGCCACCAATGCCATCCTGACCACCTTCAACGAGGTCAACATGGCGCCGGTGATGGAAATGCGCAAGAAGTACCAGGAAAGATTCGAGAAAGAACATGGCGTCAAGCTGGGCTTCATGTCCTTCTTCGTCAAGGCCGCAGTGGCGGCGCTGAAGAAATACCCGGTGATCAATGCCTCGGTTGACGGCAACGACATCGTCTATCACGGCTACTTCGACATCGGCATCGCCGTCGGCAGTCCGCGCGGTCTGGTGGTGCCGATCCTGCGCGACGCCGACCAGATGAGTCTGGCCCAGATCGAAAAGAAGATCGCCGAATTCGGTTCCAAAGCCAGGGACGGCAAGCTCTCCCTGGAGGATCTGAGCGGCGGTACCTTCTCGATTTCCAATGGCGGCATTTTCGGCTCGATGCTGTCGACGCCGATCATCAACCCGCCGCAATCGGCCATCCTCGGCGTGCATGCGACCAAGGATCGTCCCGTGGTCGAAAACGGCCAGATCGTGATCCGCCCGATCAACTACCTGGCTCTCTCCTACGATCACCGCATCATCGACGGTCGCGAGGCGGTGCTGGGCCTGGTGACGATGAAGGAGGCGCTGGAAGATCCGGCGCGCCTGCTGCTGGACGTGTAAGGAATAGATATGGCAAACAAGCAATTCGACGTGGTGGTGATCGGCGGCGGCCCCGGCGGTTATGTTGCTGCGATCCGTGCGGCGCAACTCGGCCTGTCTACGGCCTGCATCGAATCCGAGGCTTACGCCGATCCGAAGGGCGAGGTTCGGCTGGGCGGCACTTGTCTCAACGTGGGCTGCATTCCCTCCAAGGCGCTGCTGCAATCCTCGGAACTCTACGAGCAGGCCAGCCACTCCTTCGTCATGCACGGCATCTCCACCTCCGGCGTGAAGATGGATGTGGCGACCATGATGAAACGCAAGGACAACATCGTCGGGCAGTTGACCAGCGGCATCAAGGGTCTGTTCAAGAAGAACAAGGTCACCTTGCTGCCCGGTCATGGCAAGTTCGTCGGCCGCGAGGACGAGCGCTGGCGGATCGACGTCAGCGGCGAAACCGTGGAAGCAACGCACGTTATCGTCGCCACCGGCTCGAAGGCGAGGCATTTGCCGGGGATTCCAGTCGACAACAAGCTGATCTGCGACAACGTCGGCGCCCTGTCGTTCGACTCGACACCGAAGCGTCTCGGCGTCATAGGGGCCGGCGTGATCGGTCTGGAACTCGGTTCGGTCTGGAAGCGTCTGGGTTCCGAAGTGACCATCCTCGAAGCCCTGCCGGATTTCCTCGGCGCCGCTGACCAGGCGGTGTCCAAGGAAGCATGGAAGGTATTCACGCAAAAGCAGGGGCTCAACATCCAGCTTGGGATCAAGATCATCAAGGTCGAAACCGGCAAGAAAGGCGTTACGGTCGAGTACGAGTCGGGCGACGAAACCCGCACGTTGCAATGCGATCGCCTGATCGTCTCGGTCGGTCGCGTGCCCCATACGGCAGGCCTCGGCGCCGAGAATGTCGGCCTTGAGCTGCGTCCCAGTGGCTACATCAACGTCGACCAGAACTGCCGCACCAACCTGCCCAATGTCTGGGCCGTCGGCGATGTCGTACCCGGCCCGATGCTGGCGCACAAGAGCATGGAAGAGGGCGTCATGGTTGCGGAATGCATTGCAGGCCAGAAGGGACACGTCAATCTGGACACCGTGCCCTGGGTCATCTACACACACCCGGAAATTGCCTGGGTGGGCAAGACCGAGCAGCAGTTGAAGAACGAAGGCGTCGAGTACCGCGCCGGACAGATTCCCTTTGCCGCCAACGGCCGCGCGCTGGGGCAAGGTGACACCACCGGTTTCGTCAAAATGATCGCCTGCGCCAAGACCGACCGCATTCTCGGCGTACACGTGATCGGCAACAATGCGTCCGAACTGATTGCAGAAGCGGTGGTAGCGATGGAGTTCAATGCGTCATCGGAAGACATCGCCCGCATCTGCCACGCCCATCCGACGCTGTCGGAAGCGATGCATGAAGCCTCGCTGGCGGTCGATAAGCGCGCGCTGCATTTCTGAACCGGCCGATGTTGATCCAGGGCGGTCGGGCCAACCCGGCCGCCCTTGTTGTTGGATCCCGCTTCCCCGAGTCGGGACGGTAACTAGATAATGCCCCACAAAATCCTCAAGGTTTCCAAGGACGGCATGATCGAAGGCTTCAATGCCGCGCTGACCGAGCGCGGTATCGAGGCCGACCCGGCGCAACTGATCGCTGCCCGGCGCCTGCAGAAGTTCTATGACGATCTGCTGGCATTCAAAGCAGCGCGACGCGGTCGGCTGAGGAAGCTCTTGGTCCGCCCGGAGTTGCCGCGGGGCGTCTGGTTCTGGGGTGGGGTAGGGCGCGGCAAGAGCTTCCTGATGGATTGCTTCTTCGCCGCCGTACCGTATTCGCGCAAGCGCCGCGTGCATTTTCACGCCTTCATGCGCGAAATCCACGAGTCCTTGCGCGCCCATCGCCACGAGTCCGATCCGCTGGCAAGAGTGGCCGCGCGTATTGCCCGCGAAACGCGCCTGATGTGTTTCGACGAATTCCACGTCTCGGATATTGCCGATGCCATGATGCTGGGGCGCCTGATGCAGGCCCTGTTCGATGCCGGCGTGGTGTTTTGCATCACCTCCAATTACCCGCCGGACGGTCTGTATCCGAACGGCCTGCAGCGCGAACTGTTTCTGCCCACCATAGCCCTGCTGCGAGAGAAGCTCGATGTGATCGAGATCGATGCCGGAATCGACTACCGCCTGCGGGCTTTGGAGCAGGGACAGGTATATCTCGCCAGTGGCGATGCCGCGGCGAATACCTCCATCGAGCGCACCTTCCACCGGGTTGCCGGCGGTGCCGGACATACCCTGCCGATAGCCGTGCTCGGCCGCCAGGTGCCTGTATTGCACCGGGCGCCCGGCGTGATCTGGTTCGATTTCGCCACGCTGTGCGGCGGCCCGCGCTCGCAAAACGATTATCTCTGGCTGGCCAACCGCCACCACACCTTGTTTCTGTCCGGCGTGCCGAAGATGGGCGCTGCCATGGCCAGCGAGGCGCGGCGTTTTACCTGGCTGGTCGACGTGCTATACGACCACCGCGTCAAGTTCATCGTCGACGCCGCATGCCCGGCCGAAGAGCTGTATACCCAGGGTGTACAGGCCGGCGAATTCAAGCGTACCGTCAGCCGCCTGATTGAAATGCGCTCGCTCGAATACCTCGCCAGCCCGCATCGCCGAGAGGACGTCCTGGCGATCGACGAGGAGGCCGTCGGCACTTGATTCCTTCACCGCAGACTCGGTTAGAATGAACCGAGTTCGCCGAACAAGGAGAACCACATGCTGCATCAAGGAGAGGTTGCGCCGGCGTTTTCGCTGCCCGACGCTGACATGGAGTGGTTCGATTTTTCTACGCTGCGCGGTCGCCAAAACGCCGTGCTGTTTTTCTATCCGCGCGACGGCACGCCGTACTGCACCCTGGAGGCAGCCGATTTCTCGGATCACGAAAGCGAATTCGCCCGGCTTGACTGCGTCATTCTCGGCGTCTCGCGCGACGACTGCCTATCCCACGCGGATTTCCGTGACAAGCATGGCCTCTCCGTGCGCTTGTTGTCGGACGAGGAGGGCGATGTCTGCCGCAAGTTTGGCGTGTGCCAGTTTCGCGAGCGAGACGGCCACAAAAAACTGTGTGTAGTACGTTCGACGTTCGTCGTCGACAAGGAAGGCATAGTTCGTCACGCCCTCTACGATGTGCATCCGAAAGGGCATGCCGCCGAGGTATATCAACTGGTAAAAAGCCTCAATGGCAAAGGAAGGCAACATGCTCATCGCTAGGAACACCGTAGTCACCCTCAAATACAGCGTCAAGGACACGGACGGTTCGGCCGTCGACGAAGGCGTGGCGCCGCTGGTCTATCTGCATGGGGGCTATGGCGGCATTTTCGATCGGATTGAAGAAGAGTTGCAGGGCAAGGCCGTCGGCGATGCTCTGGAAGTCAAACTGGAACCCGAAGACGCGTTTGGCGAATACGACGCCGAATTGGTTGCCATCGAGCCGCGGCAGCTGTTCCCCGACAACATCGAAGTCGGCATGCAGTTCGAGCGCGGCAGCGAGGATGGCGAGGACGACGATGCGCTATTCACCATCACGGATATTGCCGACGACAAGGTGGTCGTCGATGGCAACCATCCGCTGGCAGGTATTTCGCTCCTGTTCTCCTGCACCGTGACCGGCGTGCGCGCCGCGACTGCCGAGGAAATCACCCATGGCCATGTGCACGGCGGTCACGGCCACCACCACTGAAACTGCCTAAGCGGATAAGACAAGAGGGAGCGGGGCTCCCTTTTGCTTTTGGACACCGGTATGAGCAGTCACGCTCCCGATCCCGCAATCGTTGTGAAATGGCCGAATGTTCCGGCATGCTATGGCTGGCTTTCCCTTGACCGTCGCGGACGCTGGCGACTCAAGGGTGATGCCATCCGCCACGCGGGCCTGATCGGCTTCATCAACAGCCACTATGGCGCCGATGACTCGGGCAATTGGACTTTCCAGAACGGCCCACAAAAAGTATTCGTCGCGCTCGACTACACGCCGCTTGTGCTGCGTCTCGGAATCGATAGGGAATTGACTGCTCACACGAGTGCCGCCGTTGGTCCGGCTACTGCCGCCTATCTGGACGAACAGGGTAATGCACTACTGGATACCGCTGCGGGTATCGGGCTGCTGGACGACCGGGATCTGCCGACATTTGTGGCGGCGTGTCGCGATGAACATGGCGAACCGGTCGGGGATGAGGTTCTCCTGGGCGCAATGGCGGGCGGTGCGGGCGCCTTCTGGTTCGGTTTGCCCTTACAGGGTATCGACCACCGCGAGGTTCCTCTGCGCTTCGGCTTCCAGCAAAATCCCGTCCCGTGAATTGGCTATGAAGCAGGAAAACGTCATTTGTACTTCGCGACTTCTTGCCCAAACATCGTTGTGAGCTGCAAGGAGAACAGGAAGCTGAAGGTGCGATCGGGGGTTCCGCTGTGGCGCGGATCTACCTCCTCGGGCAGATCCGCGTACCGTGCCGTCAGATCAGAGTGGTGCCCAATATCCGATTGAAGGTTGAACTCGGGCGCATCACCGCTTCGGTTTTTACCGGATCGGGGAAATAGTACCCGCCGATATCCACCGCCTTGCCTTGCACGGAATTCAGTTCATCCACAATCGTCTGCTCGTTCTCGGCCAGTGCTGTTGCTAGGGGCGCGAAGCGGGTTTTCAGTTCCTGGTCCTCCGTCTGCTCGGCCAGAGCCCGTGCCCAATACATCGCCAGGTAATATTGGCTACCACGGTTGTCCAACTCGCCGGTACGGGTCGAAGGCCCCTTTCTATTGTCGAGCAGCTTGCCGGTGGCATCGTCGAGAGTCTTGGCCAGAATTTTCGCCTTGGCATTGCCGGTCTTGATACCAAGGTCTTCGAGAGACACTCCCAGGGCGAGGAATTCGCCGAGCGAATCCCAGCGCAGGTGGTTCTCTTCCACGAGCTGCTTGACATGTTTCGGCGCCGAGCCCCCTGCACCGGTTTCGTACATGCCGCCACCGGCCATCAGCGGCACGATGGAGAGCATCTTGGCGCTGGTACCCAGTTCCATTATCGGGAACAGGTCGGTCAGGTAATCGCGCAGGATGTTGCCGGTCACCGAGATCGTATCGAGGCCGCGGACCACTCGCTCCAGGGAGTAGCGCATGGCACGAACCTGCGACATGATCTGGATGTCGAGGCCGCTGGTATCGTGATCCTTCAGATAGGTGTTTACCTTTTTGATCAGTTCGGCTTCATGCGGACGGTAGGGATCGAGCCAGAACACCGCCGGCGTGTTTGAATTGCGGGCGCGGGTGACGGCCAGCTTGACCCAATCGCGGATTGCCGCGTCCTTGACCTGGCACATGCGCCAGATATCGCCTTGTTCGACGTCTTCCACCAGCAGTACCTCGCCGGTGGCGATGTCGGTTATCCGGGTTTCGCCATCTTCGGCAATTTCGAAGGTGTTTTCATGCGAGCCGTATTCTTCGGCCTGCTGAGCCATCAGGCCGACATTGGGCACCGAGCCCATGGTTACCGGGTCGAAGGCGCCGTTGGTCTTGCAGAAGTTGATCATCTCTTGATAGATGCGGGCGAAGGTGGATTCCGGCATGACAGCCTTGACGTCTTTCGGGCGGCCGTCGGCCCCCCACATCTTGCCGCCGATGCGGATCATAGCCGGCATCGAGGCATCGACGATGACGTCGTTGGGGGCATGCAAATTGGAAATGCCCTTGGCCGAATCGACCATCGCCAGTTCGGGGCGATGCTCGTGGCAGGCGTGCAGGTCACGGAGAATCTCTTCGCGCTTGGACTCGGGCAGCACGGCAATCTTGTCTTCCAGATTGACAAGACCGTTGTTGACGTTGACGCCCAGTTCATCGAACAGCTTGCCGTGCTTGGCGAATGCGTCCTTGTAGAACACCTTCACACAATGGCCGAAAACGATCGGATGGGAGACTTTCATCATGGTTGCCTTGACGTGTAGCGAGAACATCACGCCCGTCTTGCGTGCGTCTTCCATCTGCTCTTCATAGAAGGTGCACAAGGCCTTTTTGCTCATGAACATGCTGTCGATGATCTCGCCCGGAAGCAGCGCAACCTTCGGCCGCAGCACGATGGTTTTCCCGCTCTTGGTGACCAGTTCCAGGCGGACGTTGCGGGCGCGGTCCAGCGTCATGGATTTTTCACCGTGGTAGAAATCGCCGTGGCGCATGTGCGAAACGTGAGTCCTCGATGCCTGACTCCACTCGCCCATGGAGTGCGGGTTCTTGCGCGCATAGCGCTTGACGGCGGGAGCAGCGCGACGATCGGAGTTGCCTTCGCGCAGGACCGGATTGACGGAACTGCCGATGCACTTCGAGTAGCGACTGCGAATTGCCTTTTCTTCATCGGTCTTCGGATCCTCGGGGAAGTCCGGCAGCTTGTAGCCGCGAGATTGCAGTTCCTTGACGCAGGCGATCAGCTGTGGCTGGGAGGCGCTGATATTCGGCAGTTTGATGATATTGGTATCAGTATTCTGAGTCAGGCGTCCAAGCTCGGCCAAGTTATCCGGCACCTTTTGTTCCTCAGTGAGATGATCGGGAAACGCTGCCAGAACTCTTGCTGCCACCGAGATGTCGCTGCCGACGACATCGATCCCTGCCGGTGCGGCAAATGTCCTGATGATGGGCAGAAACGAATACGTCGCCAGAAGCGGTGCCTCGTCAGTGAGCGTGTAGATGATCCTGGATTTGCTTGCAGCCATTGCTTCCCCCTTGCCATTGATTGTTGAAAATATCTCTTTATGAATCCATCAGCATTATGAGTCCTTCGGGCGCTCAGTAAACGAATAGTGTGCGGAAAAAGAGGTGCTCTAACTGGTTGAAAGTTAATTGTAAGCGGCTTATCCCCAGACATATTTGGTTGCACCGAAATCAAGCGGTGCCATGCGGCTTTCCGAGCAGCGTGTTACTTGGCGGTGTCAAAGTCGGGTCTAACACTGGCTGATGCGCATGAAAGAAACGACGTTACGAGGGGGCCATTTGGCACGTGTCGCTCGGTGGATGCGCTCAAAGAAAAGGAAGTGCACCATGTCATGGCCTCCAACAACCATAACGTCTCCCCGTGTTTCTTGCATCTCTTACACGACCATTACCCAATGTGTCTGCCGGCATATTCTGCACCAGCTATGTCATGGCCACCTTCGTTGCGTCGGTCGTTCTTCTGCTGACTGGCGCGTTCGCACATGCTCAATCGAATGCACTTGATTTCGATCAAAAATCGAATTCAGCTAACGCTTTCCGAGCCACAACAACTGATGAGATCAGCCTAAAGGAGGGCTTAAAGATGAAAGACGTAATTCGTTTTATCAAGCATATCTTTCGCAACACCGTGACATTCGGCGGGTGCCGGCTGTGCTCCTGCACGAGCTACCACACATCAGAAAATGATTGGCAATTTTGCGATTGTGGGCACAGCAGATCTATGCATGAACACTAATTCTTACTCAGCAGTCGCCAATATAGGCGACAGAAGGAGCGTTGAAGAATGAGCGAACGAGGAGCGGCAATTTCTGGAGTGCGGCAAGCTGCTCCTCGATCTTGTCGCGCAGCTTTTCGCCCTTTTGCAATGGCCGCCTCGCGGTGCCGGTACGTTTGACGTGACTCCATACCAATTCATCGGGATTCAAGTCCGGTGCGTAGTCGGGCAGGAAATGCAGCGTCAAATGGCCCTCGGTGGATGTGACGTATTTCTTCACGAGCGCCGTCTTGTGCGCAGGCAGACTATCGAGCACGAGATGGACGGGCTTCTTGCGGTACTTCATCATTTTCTTCAGCAGTTCGACGAACGGCTCCGCGTTGAGTCCGCCTTCGTAGGTGGTGAACCAGATGCCCCCTTGGCATTCGCCGCCGAAGCCGCACTGATGGATTGACGTTGTCCGGGACGCTGAACGACAGGGGTTTGTCCACGAATACCCCAGGTCTTGCCATACACCGTGTCGGCACGGAATCCGGACTCATCCCAGAAGAAGATTTCAGCACCCTCTGCCTTGGCCTGCGCGGCAATTGCAGGGAAGGTTTCTCGCTGCCATTTCTCGATAGCTTCCGGATCGCGCTGATAGGCGCGCTGCAAGGGCTTCTGCGGAGTCAGCCCCAGCTTGGCCAGCAATTCGCCTACCGCAGTCAGTCCAAGCCGTATGCCGAATTTCTTCCCGATCAATTCGACTACGATCGCACGCGTCCACAAACCGAAGTCCAGACCATACTGCCGCGGATCACGGCCGTTCACCCAGCGAAACACTTGAGATTCCTGCGTCGGTGTCAGGCTACGCTGACGACCGGTCGCCTTCGTCGAACGCAGCGCCTTGATGCCCAGCCCCGAACGCAGCGCGGCGTTCAACCACTTGTAGATCGTGGTGCGATTGAAGCCGTAGGCCGCAATGACGTTCGACGCCGATTCTCCTTCGCGCACTCGCTCTACCGCCATCAGGCGAATCGTCTCCAGCGTTTGCCGATCCAATGTCCGTCCATCTCTCTTCATGCATTCTGATGATTGTCATGGTCGAGCAAAGCTCAATGTTTGTCGCCATATTTATCGACTAATGAGTAAAAAATAGCTTGGGTGAAGGCATTGGCCTAACCCCAGTTGAGGCGACCTGCGCGAGAAGCCGCGCAGGCCGCTCACTTCATTCGTTCCCCCTACGTGCCAACAGAAAGAACTATCGTGAAGCGAACCAACACCAAATCTCCCGCCAATAAGCCTGCCGCAGCAGG
>Ga0156014_1134_pt1 | contig 23110 bp, 25 predicted proteins | sample RifCSPlowO2_02_FD_107668 | JGI IMG/M metagenome (GOLD analysis project Ga0156014, IMG submission 107668) | Rhodocyclales bacterium RIFCSPLOWO2_02_FULL_63_24 | reverse complement strand
GAGCTTCACCTTCGTGATGAAGACGCCGCCGGCGACCATTCTGATCAAGAAGGCGGCTGGCATTACCAAGGGTTCGCCCAAGCCGCATACCGACAAGGTCGGCAAGATCACCAAGGCCCAGGCCGAGGACATCGCCAAGGCCAAGATGAAGGATTTGACCGCTGCCGACCTGGAAGCGGCAGTGCGCACCATTGCGGGTTCCGCTCGCAGCATGGGCATTACCGTGGAGGGGCTGTAATCATGGCAAAGAAATCGAAACGGGTACAAGCCGTACTGGCCAAGGTTGATCGCAACAAAGCCTATCCGCTTGGCGATGCGCTGAGTCTGGTCAAGGAATGCGCAACCGCCAAATTTGACGAGTCGATCGACGTCTCCGTCAACCTCGGTGTCGACGCCAAGAAGTCCGATCAGTTGGTACGCGGCTCGGTCGTGCTGCCTGCCGGTACCGGCAAGACGGTGCGCGTCGCCGTCTTCGCCCAGGGCGACAAGGCCGAAGCGGCCCGCGCCGCCGGCGCCGATGTGGTGGGATTCGATGACCTGGCCGCCGAGGTCAAGGCTGGCAACATGAATTTCGATATCGTGATCGCAACCCCCGACGCCATGAAGGTGGTCGGCGCCCTCGGCCAGATTCTCGGTCCGCGTGGCCTGATGCCGAATCCGAAGGTGGGTACGGTGACCATGGATGTCACCACGGCAGTGAAGAATGCCAAGGCGGGTCAGGTGCAGTACCGTACCGACAAGGCCGGCATCATTCATTGCACCATTGGCCGTGCGTCATTCAGCGTCGAGGCTCTGCAGACCAACCTTTCGGCTCTGATCGAGGCATTGCAAAAGGCCAAGCCGGCCGCATCCAAGGGGCATTATCTGAAGAAAGTGTCGTTGTCCAGCACCATGGGCGCCGGCATTCGCGTCGATCAGGCCAGCCTGTCGGCGCAGGCTTAAAAGAACTTTGGGCTGCTGCGTCGTTCGTGCGGTTGGACGGATGGCGCGGCAGGTTATCAAAGACCGCAGGTGTCCGTGAGGACTTAATCGAGGCGACGGAAGATTGTCGCAAAGCCGGCGTAGATGGCGTTACCCGATGAGGGAATTTAGATTCCTGAATGAAGGTCGCCGTATCGCCGACGCCGACTTTTCGGCGTCGGGGTTTGACTAGGAGTTGACCGTGAGTCTCAATCTTGACGACAAGAAGACGGTAGTTGCCGAGGTATCCGCAGAAGTCGCGAATGCCCAGTCGATTATCGTCGCAGAGTACCGTGGTCTCAGAGTGGTTGATCTCACCGCGCTACGTGCCAACGCACGCAAGTCCGGTGTTTACCTGCGTGTAGTCAAAAATACCCTGGTTCGTCGCGCCATTGCCGGCACGCCGTTCGAAGGCCTGTCCGAGAAGCTGGCCGGTCCCCTGATCTATGGAATTTCCAAGGATCCGGTAGCCGCTGCCAAGCTGCTCAACGACTTCGCCAAGGGAAATGACAAGCTCGCCATCAAGGTCGGCGCGATGCCCAACTACGTCATGGACGTAGCGGGCGTTAAGGCGCTGGCGACGATGCCGAGCCGCGAGGAGTTGTTGTCCAAGCTTCTCGGCACCATGCAGGCGCCAATCACCCAGTTCGTCCGCACGCTCAACGAAGTCCCGACGAAGTTTGTCCGGGGTCTCGCTGCGGTGCGCGACGCCAAAGAGACTGCGTAATCGTTTTTAGTTCCGACATAACGTCCGCTTACGCGGACATGAGTCTTCACTGAAACCGTGTTTTCATTGAACCAAACATTCATTCAGGAGTTGTAATCATGGCTGTAAGCAAAGCTGAAATACTCGATGCCATCGCTGGCATGACCGTTCTCGATCTGTCCGAGCTGATCAAGGAAATGGAAGTCAAGTTTGGCGTTTCCGCCGCTGCCGCTGCCGTTGCCGTCGCCGCTCCGGCTGCTGCTGCCGCTGCCGTCGAAGAGCAGACCGAATTCACCGTGATGTTGCTGGCTGCGGGCGAGAAGAAGGTTGAAGTCATCAAGGTCGTTCGTGCTGCCACGGGTCTCGGCCTCAAGGAAGCCAAGGATCTGGTTGATGGTGCACCGAAGGCTGTCAAGGAAGCTATCGCCAAGGCTGACGCCGAGGCCCTCAAGAAGCAACTTGAAGACGCCGGCGCCAAGGTCGAAGTCAAGTAATCGCGACTTGATCGCGGGTTGGCGGCGCTGCCGCCAACCCGTTTTTGTGCTTGTAGAAACGAAAGTATGTTGTACCAGTTGAGTTTCATTCCTTTGTACCCGATCCGGGGGTTACACGAGAGTGCTGAACTGTTTTGCCTCAGCCCTGTCTTTTGACCTTCGACGTCTGAATCCTGAACGGAGCCACCATGGCGTATTCCTATACCGAAAAAAAGCGCATTCGCAAGAGCTTTGCCAAGCGGGCGAACGTACTCGACGTGCCCTTCCTCCTGGCGACGCAGATCGAGTCCTATACGCGCTTCCTGCAGGCGGACGTGCCGCCGGCACAGCGTCGCAACGAAGGCTTGCAAGCCGCGTTCACCTCGATTTTCCCGATTGTTGCGCATTCGGGGAATGCCCGCCTCCACTTTGTCGAATTTATGCTTGGCGAGCCGACCTTTGACGTCAAGGAATGCCAGCAACGCGGCCTGACCTTCGCCAGCCCGCTACGCGCCAAGGTTCGCCTGGAATTGCTTGATCGCGACACCAAGGCAGTGAAGGAGGTCAAGGAAGACCAGCCTCTGTACATGGGCGAAATTCCGCTGATGACCACCACCGGGTCGTTCGTGATCAATGGCACCGAGCGCGTCATCGTCTCGCAGTTGCACCGTTCTCCCGGTGTTTTCTTCGAGCACGACAAGGGCAAGACCCATAGCTCGGGCAAACTACTATTCTCGGCGCGCATCATTCCCTACCGCGGTTCCTGGCTCGACTTCGAGTTTGATCCGAAGGATATCCTCTACTTCCGTATCGATCGTCGTCGCAAGATGCCGGTGACCATCCTGCTCAAGTCGATCGGGATGACGCACGAGCAGATTCTTGCTACCTTCTTCGAGTCCGATACATTCCACTTCTCCAAGAAGGGCATTCTCTTCGAGGTGGTGCCAGAGCGCCTGCGTGGCGAAGTGGCCAAGTTCGACATCCTCGACAAGGTCGGCAAGATCATTGTCGCCAAAGACAAGCGCATCACCGTCAGACATATCCGAGAAATGGCCGAGGCAGGTATCAAGAAAATCATCGTTCCCGATGAATTCATGATGGGCCGGATCATTGCGCGCAACATCGTGAACGCAGAAACCGGAGAAGTCCTGGCCAATGCCAACGACGAGATTACCGAGGATTTGCTGGCCAAGTTGGCGACCGGTGGCATCGAGCAGATCCAGACGCTATACGTCAACGACCTTGATCGCGGTGCCTACATTTCTTCAACCCTGCGTATCGACGAAACCGCAGACCAATGGGCGTCGCGCGTGGCCATTTATAGAATGATGCGCCCCGGCGAGCCTCCCACGGAAGACGCGGTTGAGAACCTGTTCCACGGGCTGTTCTACTCGGAGGAGCGCTACGACTTGTCCGCGGTCGGCCGTATGAAATTCAATCGGCGCGTTGGGCGCGATGAAATCGAAGGTGCCGGCACCCTGTCCAATGAGGACATCGTCGACGTTGTTCGCATCCTCGTCGAATTGCGCAACGGACGCGGTGAAGTGGATGACATCGATCACTTGGGCAATCGTCGCGTGCGCTCGGTTGGCGAACTTGCCGAGAACCAGTTCCGTGCCGGCCTGGTGCGTGTCGAGCGTGCCGTCAAGGAGCGTTTGAATCAGGCGGAAAGCGACAATTTGATGCCGCACGACCTGATCAACGCCAAGCCCATCTCGGCCGCGATCAAGGAGTTCTTCGGTTCCAGCCAGCTCTCCCAGTTCATGGACCAGACCAATCCGCTGTCGGAAATTACCCACAAGCGCCGCGTCTCGGCCCTTGGCCCGGGCGGCCTGACCCGCGAGCGTGCCGGTTTCGAGGTGCGCGACGTGCATCCGACCCATTACGGCCGCGTTTGTCCGATCGAGACGCCGGAAGGCCCGAACATCGGCCTGATCAACTCGCTGGCGCTGTATGCGCGTACCAACGAGTACGGTTTCATGGAAACGCCTTACCGCAAGGTGGAGAACAGCCATGTGACCGATGAGATCGAGTACCTCTCGGCGATCGAGGAAGGCAAGTACGTCATTGCCCAGGCCAATGCCCAACTGGACAAGAAGGGCAAGCTCAGTGACGCCCTGGTGTCCTGCCGCTTCAAGGGCGAGTTTGAATTGAAGGAGCCGCCCGAGGTCCAGTACATGGACGTGGCGCCAAGCCAGATCGTCTCGGTCGCGGCTTCGCTGATTCCCTTCCTTGAGCACGACGACGCCAACCGTGCCTTGATGGGCGCCAACATGCAGCGCCAGGCGGTTCCTTGCCTGCGTCCGGAAAAGGCATTTGTCGGCACCGGTATCGAGCGTACCGTGGCGGTCGACTCGGGTACGGCGGTTCAGGCGCTGCGTGGCGGCGTGGTCGACTACATCGACGCCAACCGTATCGTGGTCCGCGTCAACGATGCCGAAACGGTGGCGGGCGAAGTCGGCGTCGACATTTACAACCTGATCAAGTACACCCGTTCCAACCAGAACACCAACATCAATCAGCGACCGATCGTCAAGGTCGGCGATTTGATCGCCAAGGGCGACGTGGTGGCGGACGGCGCTTCCACCGATCTGGGGGAACTGGCGCTGGGCCAGAACATGCTGGTGGCCTTCATGCCATGGAACGGCTACAACTTCGAGGACTCGATCCTGATTTCGGAGCGTGTGGTGGCCGATGACCGCTTTACCTCGATCCACATCGAGGAATTGACGGTTGTCGCTCGCGACACCAAGCTCGGCGCTGAGGAAATTACGCGCGATATCGCCACGCTGGGCGAATCGCAACTTGGTCGTCTTGACGAATCCGGCATTGTCTATATTGGCGCCGAAGTCGAAGCCGGCGACGTGCTGGTCGGCAAGGTGACGCCGAAAGGCGAGACGCAACTGACTCCGGAAGAGAAGCTGCTGCGCGCGATCTTCGGCGAGAAGGCCTCCGATGTTAAGGACACCTCCCTGCGCGTACCGTCGGGCATGATCGGCACCGTCATCGATGTGCAGGTATTTACCCGCGAAGGCATTGAGCGCGACAAGCGCGCCCAGTCGATCATCGACGACATGCTGAAGGGCTACAAGCAGGATCTCGCCGATCAGATGCGCATCGTCGAGCGCGATACTTTCTCCCGTATCGAGAAACTGCTGACCAACAAGCTTGCCAGCAAGGGACCGAAAAAGCTGGTAAAGGGCACCAAGATCACCAAGGCTTATCTCGAATCCGTGGAGCACTATCACTGGTTCGACATCTCGCTGGCAGACGAGGATGCACAGCAGCAGCTCGAAAATCTGCGCGACAGCCTGGAGCAGACCCGCAAAGATTTCGACGTCGCTTTCGAGGCAAAGCGGAAGAAGCTGACTCAGGGCGACGAACTGCCGCCGGGTGTGCAGAAGATGGTCAAGGTTTACTTGGCCGTCAAGCGCCGTCTGCAGCCTGGCGACAAGATGGCGGGTCGTCACGGCAACAAGGGTGTGGTGTCGAAGATTGTCCCAATCGAGGATATGCCGCACATGGCCGACGGCACGCCGATGGACATAGTCTTGAATCCGCTCGGCGTCCCGTCGCGGATGAACATCGGCCAGATTCTGGAAACTCACCTGGGTTGGGCGGCAAAAGGCCTCGGCCAGAAGATCGGCGAGATGCTGAGGAAGCAGGCGGCCGCTACGGAGGTACGCAAGCTGCTGAACAAGATCTACAACGCCTCGGGTCGCAGCGAAGACATCGACAGTTTGAGCGAAAAGGAAGTGGTCGAACTTGCCGGAAATCTGCAAAGCGGTGTTCCTTTCGCTACACCGGTGTTCGATGGCGCCCATGAGTCCGAAATCAAGGCCATGCTGGAACTGGCCGGCCTGCCCAGCAACGGCCAGGTAGACCTGTTCGACGGCCGCACCGGGGAGTCGTTCGAACGACAAGTCACTGTTGGTTACATGCACGTACTGAAATTGCACCACTTGGTCGATGACAAGATGCATGCCCGTTCCACCGGACCTTACAGTCTCGTCACCCAGCAACCATTGGGCGGCAAGGCTCAGTTTGGCGGTCAGCGCTTTGGTGAAATGGAAGTCTGGGCACTGGAAGCCTATGGCGCCGCCTACGTGTTGCAGGAAATGCTGACCGTCAAGTCGGACGACGTCAATGGCCGTACCAAGGTGTACGAAAACATCGTCAAGGGCGAGCACAAGATCGATGCCGGCATGCCGGAATCCTTCAACGTGCTGGTCAAGGAAATTCGCTCGCTGGCGATCGATATCGATCTCGAGCGTTATTGACCCGATAGCTGCCCACTGGAGATAATTACATGAAGAGCCTGTTTGCAGACCTATTTAAGCAGAACTTGGCGGCCGAAGAAGAATTCGACGCGATTACCATCGGCCTCGCTTCGCCCGACAAAATTCGCTCCTGGTCCTACGGCGAAGTCAAGAAGCCGGAGACCATCAATTACCGGACGTTCAAGCCGGAACGCGATGGCTTGTTTTGTGCCAAGATTTTTGGCCCGGTCAAGGATTACGAGTGCCTCTGCGGCAAGTACAAGCGGCTGAAGCATCGTGGTGTGATCTGTGAAAAGTGTGGTGTTGAAGTCACCCAGTCGAAAGTGCGCCGCGAACGCATGGGTCACATCGAGCTGGCGTCGCCAACCGCGCACATCTGGTTCCTGAAGAGCTTGCCGAGCCGCCTTGGCATGGTGCTTGACATGACGCTGCGCGACATCGAGCGCGTCTTGTATTTCGAGGCCTTCGTGGTCGTCGATCCCGGCATGACCCCGCTCAATCGCGCGCAATTGCTGACCGAAGATGATTACTTGGCCAAGGTCGAGGAATACGGTGATGACTTCACTGCTGTAATGGGTGCTGAGGGTGTGCGCGAACTGTTGCGTACCCTCGATCTCAACCGCCAGGTCGAGAGTCTGCGCCAGGAGTTGGAAACTACCGGTTCCGAAGCGAAGAGCAAGAAAATTTCCAAGCGCCTCAAAGTGCTTGAAGGCTTCCAGCAGTCGGGCATCAAGCCAGAGTGGATGATTCTGGAAGTGCTACCGGTATTGCCGCCGGATCTGCGTCCTTTGGTTCCATTGGATGGCGGTCGTTTTGCCACCTCAGACCTCAATGACTTGTATCGCCGCGTCATCAACCGCAATAACCGCCTCAAGCGCCTGTTGGAACTCAAGGCACCGGACATTATTGTGCGCAACGAAAAGCGCATGCTGCAGGAAGCCGTCGATTCTCTGCTCGACAACGGCCGTCGCGGCAAGGCAATGACAGGTGCCAACAAGCGTCCGCTGAAATCACTGGCCGACATGATCAAGGGCAAAGGCGGCCGTTTCCGCCAGAACCTGCTGGGCAAACGGGTCGACTACTCCGGACGCTCGGTCATCGTGGTCGGTCCGCAACTTAAGCTGCACCAGTGCGGCTTGCCGAAGAAGATGGCACTGGAGCTATTCAAGCCCTTCATTTTCGAGCGCCTGGAAAAGATGGGTATCGCCAGCACCATCAAGGCTGCCAAGAAGGAAGTCGAGGCCGAAACGCCCGTAGTTTGGGACATTCTCGAAGAGGTTATTCGCGAACATCCGGTAATGCTGAATCGCGCCCCGACGCTGCATCGCCTTGGCATTCAGGCGTTTGAACCGACCTTGATCGAAGGTAAGGCGATTCAGTTGCATCCGCTGGTTTGTGTAGCATTCAACGCCGACTTCGACGGCGACCAGATGGCTGTGCATATTCCGCTTTCCCTAGAAGCGCAGATGGAAGCACGTACCCTGATGCTGGCTTCGAACAACGTGTTGTCACCGGCCAATGGACAGCCGATCATCGTTCCTTCACAGGACGTGGTGCTAGGACTGTACTACGCTACGCGCGAGAGCGTTTCCGCTCGCGGCAACGGCATGCTGTTCAGCGATATTGCCGAAATCACGCGTGCCATTGACTCGCGCCAGATCGACCTGCATGCGCGCATTTCAGTGCGCATCCGCGAGTACGAGTTGGATGCCGACAAACAATGGCAACCGAAGATTACCCGTTACTCAACCACGGCGGGTCGTGCATTGCTGTCCGAGATTCTGCCGCGTGGTTTGCCGTTCAAGGTGATTGACAAGCCGCTCAAAAAGAAGGAAATCTCCAAGCTGATCGACGAGAGCTTTCGTCGTTGCGGCCTGAAGGATACTGTGGTTTTTGCCGACCAGTTGATGCAGGCCGGCTTCCGTCTGGCGACGCGTGCAGGCATTTCGATCTGCGTTGATGACATGTTGGTGCCGACGCAGAAGCACAGCCTGATCGAGGCCGCGGAAGCCGAAGTCAAGGAAATCGAAAAGCAATATACCTCCGGTCTCGTCACTGTCGGTGAGCGCTACAACAAGGTGGTCGATATCTGGGGACGTGCCGGTGACCAAGTGGCGAAGGCCATGATGGATCAGCTCGCGCATCAGACCGTGACCAATGCAGACGGGAAGCAAGTAAGCCAGGAGTCTTTCAATTCGATCTATATGATGGCCGACTCTGGTGCGCGCGGTTCTGCCGCCCAGATTCGCCAGCTTGCGGGGATGCGCGGCCTGATGGCCAAGCCGGACGGCTCGATCATAGAAACCCCGATCACCTCCAACTTCCGTGAAGGCCTTAACGTTCTCCAGTACTTCATCTCGACCCATGGCGCACGCAAGGGCTTGGCCGACACCGCTTTGAAGACTGCCAACTCCGGCTATCTGACTCGTCGCCTGGTGGATGTGACGCAGGACTTGGTGGTGATCGAAGACGATTGCGGAACCCAAAATGGGTTCGCCATGAAGGCTCTGGTGGAAGGCGGCGAAGTGATCGAGCCGCTGCGCGAGCGCATTCTTGGCCGTGTCGCCACCAACGACGTTATTCATCCTGACACGCAGGACGTGCTGTTCGCGGCCGGCTATCTGCTGGACGAAGATGCTGTGGATGCTATTGAGGCGCTCGACATCGATGAAGTTCGCGTGCGCAGCCCGCTCTCCTGCGAAACCCGCTACGGCTTGTGCGCCAAGTGCTATGGTCGCGATCTGGGTCGCGGATCATTGGTAAATGCTGGCGAGGCCGTCGGCGTCATTGCCGCCCAGTCCATCGGCGAGCCGGGTACTCAGCTCACCATGCGTACTTTCCACGTCGGTGGTGCGGCGTCGCGTTCGGCAGCGCAAAGCAGCATCGAAGCCAAGAGTTCCGGCGTGATTCGCTTTACAGCGACCATGCGTTACGCCACAAATCCCAAGGGAGAGAAGATTGTCATTTCCCGTTCCGGGGAGGTAATGATTACCGACGACAACGGCCGCGAGCGTGAACGTCATAAAGTTCCTTACGGCGCGACGCTGCAGGCCGACGACGGCAAGGCCGTCAAGGCCGGAACGCAGTTGGCCACGTGGGATCCGCACACGCGTCCGATCGTTACCGAGTACGCCGGCACGGTAAAGTTCGAGAACGTCGAGAAGAACGCGACGGTCGCTGAGCAGATGGACGAGGTCACCGGCCTATCCACCCTCGTCGTCATCGATCCCAAGCGTGGTGCCAAGGCATCCAAGGGAGTTCGCCCGCAGGTCAAACTGATCGACGAGTCGGGCCAGGAAGTCAAGATTCATGGCACCGACCATATCGTTACCATTACGTTCCAGGTCGGTTCCCTTATCACTGTAAAGGATGGCCAGCCTGTTGCGGTGGGCGATATTCTGGCGCGGATTCCGCAGGAGTCGTCCAAGACGCGCGATATCACCGGCGGCCTGCCGCGTGTTGCCGAGCTCTTTGAGGCGCGTGTGCCGAAGGATGCTGGCGTGTTGGCCGAAGTCACCGGTACAGTGTCCTTCGGAAAGGATACCAAGGGCAAGCAGCGTTTGGTGATCACGGAGCCGGATGGCACCGCGCATGAGTACCTGATTACCAAGGACAAACACGTGATGGCCCACGATGGCCAAGTAGTCAATAAGGGCGAAGTGATCGTGGACGGTCCTGCCGATCCCCATGACATTCTGCGTTTGAAGGGCGTGGAGGAACTGGCCCGCTACATCATCGACGAAGTTCAGGACGTATATCGCCTGCAGGGCGTGAAGATCAATGACAAGCATATTGAGGTGATCGTGCGTCAGATGCTGCGTCGGGTGGTCATTACGAATCCGGGGGATTCGATTTTTATCAAGGAAGAACAGGTCGAGCGTGCTGCGGTGCTGGACGAGAATGACAAGTTGATTGCCGCAGGAAAAACGCCGGCTTTGTACGAGTTCATGCTGCATGGCATCACCAAGGCCAGTTTGTCGACCGACTCGTTCATCTCTGCGGCATCCTTCCAGGAAACTACGCGCGTACTGACCGAGGCAGCCATCATGGGCAAGCGGGATGATCTGCGCGGCTTGAAGGAAAACGTAATTGTTGGCCGCTTGATTCCTGCGGGTACCGGTATGGCCTACCACCGTACACGTCGCAAACAGTCCGGTGGAGGAACAGAAGCACAGAACTTGTTTGATCTGCCTGCGTCGGCGGAAGATGCTTCGGTGGCGGCGGAAGACGCGCAAGCAGGTTGACGCCCATTCACCACCATTCTATAATCCGGCCTCTTTGCCCTTGGCAGGGGCCGACTTTTTGTAAATTTGCAGTGCATTTTGCACGGCATTCAGGACATATACATGCCTACCATTAACCAGCTTGTGCGCAAAGGCCGTCAAGCGCCGCAGTCGAAAAGCAAGGTGCCAGCGCTTGGCAGCAGCCCGGCTCGACGCGGTGTTTGTACCCGTGTTTACACCACTACGCCAAAAAAGCCGAACTCGGCATTGCGGAAGGTCGCCAAAGTGCGGCTGACCAACGGCTTCGAGGTTATTTCCTACATTGGCGGCGAAGGCCACAATTTGCAGGAGCACTCGGTGGTCCTCATTCGCGGCGGTCGAGTCAAGGATTTGCCTGGTGTGCGTTACCACATTGTGCGCGGTAGCCTCGATACCCAGGGTGTCAAGGATCGCAAGCAGAGCCGTTCCAAGTACGGCGCCAAGCGGCCGAAGGCCGCCTGATCCGGGTCTTAAGGAGATACCATGCCCCGTCGTCGTGAAGTTCCCAAACGTGACATCCTGCCTGATCCGAAATTCGGCAGCGTTGATCTTTCGAAGTTTGTTAATGTGCTGATGGCTAGCGGCAAGAAGTCGGTTGCCGAGCGAATCATCTATGGTGCTTTCGCGCAAATCCAGTCGAAGAGCGGTAAGGATCCTCTGGAGGTCTTTACTTTGGCGGTAAACAACGTCAAGCCCTTGGTCGAGGTCAAGAGTCGTCGAGTGGGCGGCGCCAACTACCAGGTGCCTGTCGAAGTAAGGCCTTCTCGGCGTATGGCCTTGTCAATGCGTTGGCTTCGCGAGGCGGCAAGGAAGCGCAGCGAGAAGTCGATGGGTCAGCGTCTCGCTGCCGAGTTGCTTGAGGCGTCCGAGGGGCGTGGTGCGGCGATGAAGAAACGCGAGGAAGTCCACCGCATGGCTGAAGCCAACAAGGCGTTCTCGCATTTCCGTTTCTAAGTAGTGTCGCGTCTCGTCGGATGTCCGGCGAGGCTTTCGTTTTTGTCCGCCGCCCTGTCGCTTCGTCAAACGAGGCGTCATGGCGGTTTGGTTTAGATAAGGCAGGTAAATCAAGTGGCCCGCAAGACTCCCATCGAACGCTATCGCAACATTGGCATTTCGGCACATATCGATGCCGGCAAGACCACCACCACCGAGCGTATTTTGTTCTACACCGGAGTCAATCATAAAATTGGCGAAGTCCATGATGGCGCAGCTACGATGGACTGGATGGAGCAGGAGCAGGAGCGCGGGATTACCATTACATCGGCGGCGACGACCTGTTTCTGGAAGGGGATGGGGCAAAACTTTCCTGAGCATCGCGTCAATATCATCGATACGCCAGGACACGTTGACTTCACCATCGAAGTCGAGCGCTCCATGAGGGTGCTTGATGGCGCATGCATGGTTTACTGTGCCGTGGGTGGTGTTCAGCCGCAGTCCGAAACTGTCTGGCGTCAAGCCAACCGGTACGGTGTGCCGCGCCTGGCTTTCGTGAACAAGATGGATCGCCAGGGTGCCGACTTCTTCAAGGTGCATGATCAGATGCGCCTGCGCCTCAAGGCCAACCCGATTCCTCTGCAGATCCCGATTGGAGCTGAAGAGAAATTCGAGGGTGTGGTTGATCTCGTCAAAATGAAGGCCATTGTTTGGGACGAAGCTAGCCAAGGCATCAAGTTCGAGTACGGTGAAATCCCGGCGGACCTAAAAGCCAAGGCTGATGAATGGCGCGAAAAGATGGTCGAGGCGGCTGCCGAGGCATCCGAGGAATTGATGAACAAGTACCTCGAAAGCGGCGAGTTGACCGAGGAGGAAATCAAGGCTGGATTGCGTGCGCGTACCCTCAGTGCCGAGATTGTGCCGATGCTGTGCGGTTCTGCCTTCAAGAACAAGGGCGTGCAGGCGATGCTGGATGCGGTCATTGAATACCTGCCGGCTCCGACGGACATCCCGCCAGTGGAGGGTATTCTCGAAAATGAAACGCAGGGCGAGCGCAAGGCGAACGATACCGATCCGTTCGCGGCTTTGGCCTTCAAGATCATGACTGATCCCTATGTTGGGCAATTGACTTTCTTTCGGGTTTACTCCGGAACGGTCAAAACCGGTGACACTATTTTTAACCCGATCAAGGGTCGCAAGGAGCGCTTGGGCCGGATCCTGCAGATGCACGCCAATCAGCGCGAAGAAATCAAGGAAGTATTCGCAGGCGACATCGCGGCAGCTGTCGGTCTAAAGGAGGCTACTACGGGCGAGACGCTGTGCGATCCGGCGAACGTAATTACGCTAGAGCGCATGGTGTTCCCCGAGCCGGTGATTCACGTTGCGGTCGAACCCAAGACTAAAGCCGACCAAGAAAAGATGGGTATCGCACTTAATCGCCTGGCGCAGGAAGATCCTTCTTTCCGTGTGCGGACGGACGAGGAGTCCGGTCAGACAATCATCTCCGGTATGGGCGAGCTGCATCTGGAAATTCTTGTCGATCGCATGCGTCGCGAATTCGGTGTCGAGGCAAACGTCGGTGCGCCTCAGGTGGCCTATCGCGAAGCTGTCCGCAAAGCGGTGGAGCAGGAAGGCAAGTTTGTCAAGCAGTCCGGTGGCCGTGGCCAGTATGGTCACGTCTGGATCAAGCTGGAGCCGAATGAGGCTGGCAAGGGCTTTGAGTTTGTCGACATGATCAAGGGCGGTTCGGTACCCCGCGAGTTCATTCCCGCGGTTGAGAAGGGTCTTATCGACACATTGCCCAATGGCGTGTTGGCCGGATTTCCTGTGGTCGATGTCAAGGTTACGCTGTTCGACGGCTCCTACCACGACGTGGACTCCAACGAAAATGCCTTCAAGATGGCGGCCTCGATGGCCTTCAAGGACGCCATGCGCAAGGCCAGCCCCGTGCTGCTCGAGCCGATGATGGCGGTCGAAGTGGAGACACCGGAAGACTACATGGGCAACGTGATGGGCGATTTGTCGGGTCGACGCGGCATCGTTCATGGTATGGAAGATCAAGTAGGCGGCATCAAGCTGATCAAGGCCGAGGTGCCTCTGGCGGAAATGTTTGGCTACTCTACCCAGTTGCGTTCTCTTTCTCAGGGGCGAGCAACCTATTCGATGGAGTTCAAGCATTACACCGAGGCGCCGAAGAATGTCGCTGAGGCAGTCATCAACAAGAAGTGATCGACTAACAATCGTTCTTTAAGGAAAGCAGACATGGCAAAAGGCAAGTTTGAGCGTACGAAGCCACACGTGAACGTGGGGACGATTGGTCACGTAGACCATGGGAAGACGACATTGACGGCGGCGATCACGACGGTACTGTCGGCGAAATTTGGTGGTGAAGCGAAAGCCTACGACCAGATTGACGCGGCGCCGGAAGAAAAGGCACGCGGCATCACGATCAACACGGCGCACGTCGAGTACGAGACGAAGAACCGTCACTACGCGCACGTGGACTGCCCGGGCCACGCCGACTACGTCAAGAACATGATCACCGGTGCCGCCCAGATGGACGGCGCCATCCTGGTCTGTTCCGCCGCGGACGGCCCCATGCCGCAGACTCGCGAACACATCCTGCTGGCGCGCCAGGTCGGCGTGCCCTACATGGTCGTGTTCATGAACAAGTGCGACATGGTGGATGATGCCGAACTGCTCGAACTGGTCGAAATGGAACTGCGCGAACTGCTCAGCAAGTACGACTTCCCCGGCGACGACATCCCGATCATCAAAGGCTCCGCCCTCAAGGCCCTCGAAGGCGACAAGGGCGAGTTGGGCGAAGGCGCCATCATGGCCCTGGCCGATGCCCTGGACAGCTACATCCCGACCCCTGAGCGCGCCATCGACAAACCCTTCCTGATGCCCATCGAAGACGTCTTCTCGATCTCCGGTCGCGGCACCGTCGTCACCGGTCGCGTCGAACGCGGCGTGGTCAAGGTCGGCGAAGAAATCGAAATCGTCGGCATCCGCCCCACCACCAAGACCACCTGCACCGGCGTCGAAATGTTCAGGAAGCTGCTGGATCAGGGTCAGGCCGGAGACAACGTCGGCGTGCTGCTGCGCGGCACCAAGCGTGAAGAAGTCGAGCGTGGGCAGGTGCTGGCCAAGCCGGGCAGTATCACCCCGCACACGCACTTCACCTCCGAGGTGTACATCCTGTCGAAGGACGAAGGCGGCCGCCACACCCCGTTCTTCAACGGCTACCGTCCGCAGTTCTACTTCCGCACCACCGACGTCACGGGCAGCATCGAACTGCCGGCCGGGACGGAAATGGTGATGCCGGGCGACAACGTGGCGATGACGGTGCGGCTGATTGCACCGATCGCGATGGAAGAAGGCCTGCGGTTCGCCATTCGTGAAGGCGGTCGTACCGTCGGCGCCGGTGTCGTCGCCAAGGTCATCGAATAACATTTGTTGCAATACAGCGAAAAGGGCGATAAAATCTCGCCCTTTCGCGATTTGCGACCCTGCTCTTTAAGGATTTGTAATGCAAAGCCAAAAGATTCGCATCCGCCTCAAGGCATTCGACTATCGCCTGATTGATCAATCGGCGCTTGAAATTGTGGAGACAGCGAAGCGTACCGGTGCGGTCGTGCGTGGCCCGGTTCCGTTGCCGACGCGGATTGAACGGTTCGACGTATTGCGCTCGCCGCACGTCAACAAAACTTCACGAGATCAGTTCGAAATTCGTACCCATCTGCGCTTGATGGACATCATCGATCCGACCGACAAAACGGTCGATGCGCTGATGAAGTTGGATCTTCCTGCTGGCGTGGATGTTGAGATCAAATTGCAGTAACTCGTAATAGGGGCGCTTGGATTTTGGTGCCTATCGTAGTGACTTTTGTCGCTGAATTCTGAAAGTGGGCTCGGCCAATCGTAGCCGGGGTTTAGGAGAATAAAATGAGTCTAGGCCTTGTTGGACGCAAGGTCGGCATGACGCGCGTGTTTGCTGAGGATGGTTCTTCCGTTCCAGTGACAGTGCTCGATGTGTCGAATAATCGCGTCACACAGATAAAGACGCCTGAGGTGGATGGTTACGCCGCCGTTCAGGTGACCTTTGGCAAGCGTCGCGTCAGCCGAGTAAATAAGGCAGCAGCGGGGCACCTCGCCAAAGCCGGTGTCGAAGCCGGTGAAGTCCTTAGGGAGTTTCGCGTTGCGCCGGATCAGCTCGGTAGCTTCAAGCCTGGTGACGTGCTTGCCGCGAGTATTTTTAGCGTGGGACAGAAAGTCGATGTGAGTGGCACATCGATCGGCAAGGGATTCGCCGGTGCGATCACGCGCCACCATTTTTCGTCGAACCGTGCTTCCCACGGCAATTCCCTTTCGCATAACTCCGCAGGTTCAATCGGCATGGCGCAGGATCCGGGGCGCGTGTTTCCCGGTAAACGCATGGCTGGTCATCTGGGTGATGTTGCGCGCACGACGCAGAATCTGGAAGTTGTTCGAATCGATGAAGCGCGCCAACTCCTGTTGGTCAGGGGTGCGGTGCCTGGTGCCAAGGGAGGTGATGTGATTGTCGCCCCGGCCGTCAAGGCATCCAACTGAGCGGGGGTGACATGGAACTCAAATTAATCAACGCCCAGGGGCAGGCCGCCTCAACCGTGACAGCATCAGACGCGCTGTTCGGTCGTGACTTCAATGAGGCACTGGTGCATCAGGTAGTTGTTGCGTATCAGGCTAACGCTCGCGCGGGCAACCGTAAGCAGAAGGATCGTGAAGAGGTGCATCACAGCACCAAGAAACCGTTCCGTCAGAAGGGCACTGGCCGCGCTCGCGCCGGTATGACTTCTTCGCCTTTGTGGCGCGGCGGCGGTCGGATATTCCCGAACACTCCGGAAGAGAACTTCACGCAGAAGGTCAACCGCAAGATGTATCGCGCCGGCGTGGCGGCGATTCTGTCGCAATTGGCCCGCGAAGAAAGGCTGATGGTGATCGAGGACTTCGCCATCGAAGCGCCGAAGACCCGCCTGTTTGCGCAAAAGCTAAAAGCTATGGGGTTGGACTCGGTGCTACTCGTAACAGATAGTCTGGACGCCAATCTGGCGCTGGCGTCGCGCAATCTGCCGAATGTTCTGGTGCTGGAGGCGCAGCAGGCTGATCCGGTGTCCCTAGTTCGTTTCCCCAAGGTGATTTTCACCAAGGGTGCCGTGGCCAAGATTGAGGAGATGCTGGCATGAGCAAGAACTTCAATCAGGAACGTTTGCTGCAAGTGCTGGTGGCGCCGCAAATTTCCGAAAAGGCGACCTATATTGCCGACAAGAATGAGCAAGTGGTGTTTATCGTGACTCCCGATGCCACCAAGCCCGAAGTGAAGGCAGCCGTCGAGCTGTTGTTCAAGGTCGAGGTCAAGTCGGTCCAGATCGCCAATCTGAAGGGCAAGATCAAGCGCGCCGGACGCAACATGGGACGCCGCAGCGACATTCGCAAGGCGTTTGTCTGTCTCAAGCCCGGTCAGGAAATCAATTTTGCGGAAGGGGGGGCTGCTTAAATGGCTCTCGTAAAAGTTAAACCGACCTCGCCTGGTCGTCGTGCTGTCGTCAAGGTTGTTAACCCGAATCTGCATAAAGGTCGTCCGCTTGACAAGCTGGTCGAAAAGAAGACCAAGACTGCCGGCCGCAATGCGCATGGCCACGTCACCACGCGCCATATGGGTGGTGGCCACAAGAAGCATTACCGCGTGATCGATTTCCGGCGCGACAAGGACGGAATTCCTGGCAAAGTGGAAAACCTTCAGTACGATCCGAACCGGTCTGCCAATATTGCTTTGGTTCTTTACGCAGATGGTGAGCGTCGCTACATCATCGCCACCAAGGGCATGGTCGTTGGTCAGGCTGTTGTCAGTGGTCCCGAGGCGCCGATCAAGCCGGGCAATGCCCTGCCGATTCGCAGCATCCCCGTTGGAACGACAATCCATTGCGTTGAAATGATGCCGGGCAAGGGCGCTCAGATTGCTCGTTCTGCCGGTACTTCGGCGCAGCTTTTGGCACGCGAAGGCACCTACGCTCAGGTCCGTCTGCGCTCGGGCGAGATCCGTCGCATCCACGTCGAGTGTCGTGCGACGATCGGTGAAGTAGGTAATGAAGAACACAGCCTGCGCAAGATCGGCAAGGCCGGCGCAATGCGTTGGCGCGGCGTGCGGCCGACCGTTCGTGGCGTGGCGATGAACCCTGTCGATCACCCGCATGGTGGCGGCGAGGGGCGTACCGGCGAAGGCCGTGTTCCTGTCAGTCCATGGGGTCAGCCGACCAAGGGATATCGCACCCGTAACAACAAGCGCACGGACGTCATGATTGTCCAACGCAGGCCGAAAGGTAAGAGGTAAGACATGGCACGTTCTATCAAGAAAGGCCCGTTCATCGACGCTCACCTGCTGAAACGGGTGGATGCAGCGCGCGCCTCAAACGACAAGCGCCCGATCAAGACTTGGTCGCGCCGTTCGACCATTCTTCCGGACTTCGTGGGACTGACCATTGCTGTGCATAACGGCAAGCAGCACATCCCGGTCTATGTGTCGGAAAACATGGTTGGCCACAAGCTTGGTGAGTTCGCTCTGACGCGAACCTTCAAGGGTCACACGGGCGGCAAAAAGGCCGCTGCAAAGAAGTAAGGAGCGATGATGGAAACCAACGCAAACTTGCGCGGTGTCCGGCTTTCTGCCCAAAAAGGTCGCCTTGTTGCTGACCTGGTGCGCGGCAAGCCGGTGGATCGGGCGCTCAGCATTCTGGCTTTTTCGCCAAAGAAAGGTGCCGGAATCATCAAGAAGGTGCTGGAGTCGGCGATTGCTAATGCGGAACACAACGATGGCGCAGATATCGATGCGCTGAAGATTACGCGTATCTATGTCGAAAAAGGCACGGTACTCAAGCGCTTCACGGCGCGAGCCAAGGGACGCGGCAATCGCATCCTCAAGCCTACTTGTCACATTTTCGTGACTGTAGGCGATTAAGGAGGGCACATGGGACAAAAGATTCATCCGACCGGTTTTCGTCTTTCGGTCACGCGCAACTGGACTTCACGCTGGTACGCCAACAGCAAGAGTTTTCCGCAGATGCTCAAGGAAGACATCGAGGTCCGCGATTATCTGAAAAAGAAACTGGCGCATGCGTCGGTTGGTCGCGTCGTGATTGAGCGTCCGGCCAAGAACGCGCGGGTTACCGTATATAGCGCCCGCCCCGGCGTGGTGATTGGCAAGAAGGGTGAAGACATCGAGCATCTCAAAGCCGAGTTGCAGCGCAAGATGGGCGTGCCGGTGCATGTCAATATCGAAGAGATTCGCAAGCCGGAAATCGATGCTCAACTGATCGCCGACTCGATAGCGCAGCAACTTGAAAAGCGCATCATGTTCCGTCGTGCAATGAAGCGCGCGATGCAGAATGCCATGCGCCTTGGTGCCCAAGGCATTAAGATTATGAGTTCTGGCCGCCTGAATGGTGCCGAGATTGCTCGCCGGGAGTGGTATCGCGAAGGCCGTGTGCCATTGCATACGCTGCGCGCCGATATTGACTATGGCACTTCCGAGGCGAAGACTACCTACGGAATCATTGGCATCAAGGTCTGGGTGTTCAAGGGCGAGATTTTGTCGCGCAGTGACGCTCTACTGGCTGCTCCCGAGCCGGCGGTTGATGACCAACGTAAGCCGCGTCGTGGCCCCGGTAAACCCAGGATGGAGAACGAAGGCGAATCGAAGCCAGCCCGTCGTGCCCCGGCAAAGAAGACCGAGGAAGCCAAGCCGGAGGCCAAGACTGAAGTTGCTGCAGCGCCGAAGACGCCAGTCAAGCGCGTACGCAAGGCTGCGGCCAAGGTCGACGGTGTCGATAGCGCAGCGAAAGAAGGCAAGGAGTAAACCATGCTGCAACCTGCCCGCAGAAAATATCGCAAGGAACAAAAGGGTCGCAATACCGGACTCGCTACCAGGGGTGCCAAAGTGAGCTTTGGCGAGTATGGCCTCAAAGCCATTGGTCGCGGCCGTCTTACGGCACGCCAGATCGAAGCTGCCCGTCGTGCCATGACGCGGCATATTAAGCGTGGCGGCCGCATCTGGATACGCATCTTCCCGGATAAACCGATTTCGAAGAAACCGCTTGAGGTTCGGATGGGTAACGGCAAGGGCTCCCCGGAGTATTGGGTAGCTGAAATTCAACCCGGCAAAGTCCTTTACGAGATGGACGGCGTGGACGAGACGCTGGCGCGCGAGGCGTTTCGCCTTGCAGCGGCAAAGCTACCTCTCGAGACCACTTTCGTTACCCGCCATTTGGGATAATTCATGAAAACAAGTGAGCTGAGAGCAAAGAACGAAGAGGATCTGCAAAAGGAGTTGCTGGAGTTGCGCAAGGCGCAATTCGGTCTTCGTATGCAGGTGGCTACACAGCAGCTGACCAACACCAGTCAGGTCGGCAAGGTGCGTAGGGATATTGCGCGCATCAAAACCATTCAGCGTGAGAAGGCGGCGGCAAAATGACGGATGCGACCACTCAAGCCGTGCGACGCACCCTGCAAGGGCGTGTTGTCTCGGACAAAATGCAGAAGACCGTAACGGTGCTGGTTGAGCGTAAGGTCAAGCATCCCGTGATTGGCAAGATCATGACGCGCTCCAAGAAATATCATGCACACGTTGAAGGTATGGAGACTGCCGCCGGCGATCTGGTGCAGATTGAAGAATGCGCGCCGATATCCAAGACCAAAGCATGGCGCGTCGCCAAGGTTGTCGAAAAGGCGCGCGTTGTTTGATGAAGTTTGGCTGCGGTAGGCGTTGCAGATCGAAATAGTAGTTGACAACATGGCGGCGGGATGTAAAATCTCGCCTCTTTGCTCCGCCGGGGTATTCATATTCCCGGCATTCCAGCCCCCAGCGGGCTCCAAGACTGATCGCGAAAGTTGATTCAATCGCGGATTAAGTTGGAGATGAAAAAATGATTCAAATGCAGTCTTTGCTGGATGTCGCCGATAACACGGGCGCGCGTTCGGTCATGTGCATCAAGGTGCTTGGCGGCTCCAAGCGCCGCTACGCGGGCATTGGCGATGTGATCAAGGTCAGCATCAAAGATGCGGCGCCGCGTGGACGCGTCAAGAAGGGCGAAGTCTATAGCGCCGTGGTGGTGCGTACCGCCAAAGGCGTGCGTCGTTCCGACGGGTCGCTCATCAAATTTGACGGCAATGCGGCGGTATTGCTGAACAACAAGCTGGAACCGATCGGCACGCGCATCTTCGGCCCGGTGACGCGCGAGCTGCGTACCGAGCGATTTATGAAGATCGTTTCGTTGGCTCCCGAGGTTCTTTGAACCGGCAATCGAGGACTCGATCATGAACAAGATTCGCAAGGGTGACGATGTGGTCGTCACTGCAGGCAAGGATAAGGGCAAGCGAGGTGTCGTGCTTAACTGCCTCGACGCAGATCGTTTGCTTGTTGAGGGCGTCAATCGCGTCAAGAAGCACACCAAGCCTAACCCCCTTAAGGGTGATCAGGGCGGCATTGTCGAGAAGGAAATGCCGATCAATGTTTCCAATGTGGCGCTGTTCAATCCGGCCACCCAGAAGGCGGATCGCGTCGGTTTCAAGCAACTCGACGACGGTCGCAAGGTCCGGGTGTTCAAGTCGAACGGCGAAGTAGTTGACGCGTAAGGATCAGTCATGGCGCGCTTGCAGGAATATTACAAACAGACGGTGGTCCCCGAGCTTCTTCAGAAGTTTGGTTACAAGTCCATCATGGAAGTTCCGCGCATCACCAAAATCACCCTGAATATGGGTGTTGGTGAGGCGGTCGGTGACAAGAAAGTGCTGGATCACGCCGTCAGCGACATGACGAAGATTGCCGGCCAGAAGCCGGTCGTGACCAAGGCGCGGAAGGCGATTGCGGGCTTCAAGATTCGCGAGGGCTATCCAATCGGTTGCATGCTGACGTTGCGCGGCAATCACATGTACGAGTTTCTGGATCGCCTGGTCACGATTGCCATGCCGCGTATCCGCGACTTTCGTGGCATCTCGGGCAAGGGTTTCGACGGGCGTGGCAATTACAACGTCGGGGTTAAGGAGCAAATCATTTTCCCCGAGATTGAGTACGACAAAATCGATGCGTTGCGTGGCATGAATATCAGCATCACCACCACCGCGAAGAACGACGAAGAAGCGAAGGCGCTTCTCGCCGCATTCAAGTTCCCCTTCAAGAACTGAGGGACGTATGGCGAAACTAGCTCTTATTAACCGCGAAGAAAAGCGCGCCAAGATGGTAGCGAAGTACGCTGCCAAGCGTGCCGAACTTTTTGCCGTGATCAACAATGTCAAGCTGTCGGATGAGGAGCGCATGGATGCGCGCCTGAAACTCCAGCAGTTGCCCCGCAACGCGAGTCCGTCCCGTCAGCGCAATCGTTGCGCATTGACCGGGCGTCCGCGCGGTGTGTTCCGTAAGTTCGGCCTGTGCCGCAACAAGCTGCGCGAGATTGCCATGCGCGGCGAAGTGCCTGGCATGACCAAGGCAAGCTGGTAAGGAGAGCGATATGAGCATGACCGATCCAGTTGCTGACATGTTGACCCGCATCCGCAATGCGCAGATGGCGGAGAAGCTGTCCGTTTCCATGCCTTCCTCCAAGCTCAAGGTGGCGATTGCCAAGGTGCTGAAGGACGAAGGTTACATTGATGACTTCGCTATTCGCGAGAACGGCGCGAAGCCCGAGCTCGACGTTGCGCTTAAGTACTACGCCGGACGTCCGGTAATCGAACGTATCGAGCGTGTTTCCAAGCCGGGTTTGCGCGTCTACAAGGGCAAGGACGATTTGCCGCGTGTCATGAACGGGCTGGGTGTTGCCATTGTCTCCACGCCGAAGGGCGTGATGACTGACCGCCGGGCGCGGGCTGGCAACATGGGCGGCGAAGTTCTCTGCATCGTCGCCTAAGGAGCCGCTGTCATGTCACGTATTGCAAAATATCCCGTTGATGTGCCCAAGGGTGTCGAAGTGACGCTCTCCGATACCGAGATAGCGGTCAAGGGGCCGCTCGGAACCTTGAAGCAGTTCATGCTGCCGGCTGTGAAAATCGAGAGAGATGGTGAAAAACTGCTCTGTCGCGCGGTCGAGGGTGCGCCGAATGCGGGCGCCATGTCAGGCACCATGCGCGCACTGCTGAACAACATGGTGACCGGTGTAACCAAGGGTTTCGAGAAGAAACTGACCTTGGTCGGCGTTGGTTATCGCGCACAGGCACAAGGCGCCAAGCTGAACCTCACGCTCGGCTTTTCGCACCCGGTGGTGCACGACATGCCGAATGGCATCAAGGTTGAAACGCCGACCCAGACGGAGATCCTGATCAAGGGGATCGACAAGCAGGTGGTTGGTCAGGTGGCCGCTGAAGTGCGCGCCTATCGTTCCCCGGAGCCCTACAAGGGCAAAGGTGTCCGGTATGCCGACGAAGTGGTTGTCATCAAGGAAACCAAGAAGAAATAATCGAGGCGCTGAATCA